>ERZ506979.6-NODE-6-length-257969-cov-12.901502_pt1 | contig 257969 bp, 259 predicted proteins | sample MGYA00512887_ERZ506979 | MGnify/ENA metagenome assembly ERZ506979 | reverse complement strand
AGGCGCAGAACACCACGCGCGAGCAGATGAAGATGTTCCTGACCCGCCTGGGCTTCGGCTCGAAGATCGTCATTACCGGCGATATCACGCAGATCGACCTGCCGGGCGACAAGGTCAGCGGCCTGAAAGAGGCCATCCGCGTGCTCGACGGCGTGGAGGATATCCAGATCTGCCGCCTCACGCCCGCCGACGTGGTCCGCCATGTGCTCGTGCAGCGCATCGTCGCCGCTTACGACAAATATGAAAAGAGCCGTCTTCCGGACGACCATGCCCGGAAGTTCACACAAAAACCGCAGACAAAGAGGAATCTGAAATGAAGCATCGTATCGTGATCCGCTGTGAAGCTCACAGCCTGAGCGATTTTGCGCTCAAGCAGCAGATCGCCAAATGTATCACCGCCGCGCTGGACAAGCAGGGCGTCGACACGCCCTGCGAGATCAACGTGCTCGTCACGGACGACGAGGGCATCCGCGCCATCAACAAGGCCTACCGCCAGATCGACAAGGCGACGGACGTGCTCTCGTTCCCGATGTTCGAGCTGACGCCCGGCAAGCTCCCCGCGTCGTGGGAGAGCTACAAGGATCCGGATACCGGCCTTGTACCGCTCGGCGACATGGCCATCAGCCTCGAGCGGGCCAAACAGCAGGCGGCTGAGTTCGGCCACAGCGCCCGCCGCGAGGTCGGCTATCTCACCATCCATTCCATCCTGCACCTGCTGGGCTACGACCATGTAGACGAAGGCCCGATGAAAAAGCAGATGCGCGCCGCCGAAGAGGCGATCCTCGCCGAAATCGAACTGCCGAGATGATGGAGCAGAATCTTTTTATCCGCCGCGCTGCAGTCACGGATGCGGAGTTGCTTGCCGAGACCCGGCGCAGCGCATGGGACGCGACGTATCGTGGAATCTATCCGGATGCATGGATCGACGAATATGATCTTGCTGAACAGACGCAGCGGGAACGGGCGAGGCTGGAGCAGACAGATTATATGGCATATCTGGTCATGGACGGCGGCCAGTGTGCAGGCTATTTCAGCTATGGCGCGGCAAGCCACGGTGGCTATAAGGACTTTTCTTTTTGCCTCAATTCTCTGTACCTGCTGCCGCCGTACCAGCATATGGGCCTGGGTCGACGCATCTTTGCACAGGTGCGTCAGGCCGCGCGGGAACGGAAACTGGACAGTTTTTTCTGCGGCTGCAATGTACACAATCTGCCCGCACGGCGCTTTTATGAAAAAATGGGCGGCGTGGTCGGAGAAATTGATGACGGACATGAGAATCTGGCCGAGGACCAGATGTATTTTGAATTTTGCACAGGAGAACAGATATGAAAACCAAAACCGCGATGATCACGATCGCCGGGCGGCCGAATGTCGGCAAGTCCACGCTTGCCAACGCGCTCGTCGGCGAGAAGATCGCCATCGTATCCCATAAGCCTCAGACCACCCGCAACCGCATCTGCGCCATCGTCGACCGCGGCGATACGCAGCTCGTCTTCATCGACACCCCGGGCTTCCACCGCCCGCGCACGAAGCTCGGCGACTATATGGTGAACGTCGTCAACCAGTCGGTCGCCGACGTCGACGCCGTCATTCTGCTCGTCGAGCCGATCGCCAACGTCGGCCCGCAGGAGCAGGAGCTCATCGAAAAGATCAAGGAGGCGAACGTCCCCGCGATCCTCGTCATCAATAAGATCGACACGGTGGAAAAGGAAAACCTGCTGCCGGTCATCGCGGCCTATAAGGACCTTATGGACTTTGTGGACGTCATCCCCATCAGCGCCAAGTGGCACGACGGGCTGGACAGCCTCATGCAGGTCTGCGAGGGCTTTGCGCAGGAAGGGCCGTTCATGTTCCCCGAGGGGATCTCGACCGATATGCCGGAAAAACAGGTCATGGCCGAGATCATCCGCGAAAAGCTCCTCTGGAACCTCGAAAAGGAGATCCCGCATGGGACCGCGGTCGAGATCACGAAATTCTCCGAGCGGGATGACGGCATCATCGACCTCGACGCGACGATCTACTGCGAAAAGGCCAGCCACAAGGGCATCATCATCGGCAAAAACGGCCAGATGCTCAAAAAGATCAGCACCGATGCCCGCAAGGACTGTGAGCGCTTCATGGGCACGAAGGTCTTTCTGCAGACCTGGGTCCGCGTCAAGGAAAACTGGCGCGACAGCGACTTCATGATCTCCAACTTCGGCTATCACAAAGACTGAAACTGCCAGCATAGCGTCTGCCCGACCGGCTCATCCTAATCCCAGAGGAGGGCGAGCCAATGAAAGCAGAATTTTTGTGGGAAGTTTTTACCGAGACCGGCGCGCCGGAGGCGTATCTGCTCTACAAGGACGCCGGACGCGCAGCATCCGCCATGAGCAAACGGGAAGCAGCCTATGTACCTGACGACACGGGGGCTTGTCCTCCGGACAACCGAATATAAGGAGACGGACCGCATCCTGACGATCCTGACCGATCACGACGGGCTCCTTTCCGTCAAGGCCCGCGGCGTGCGCTCGAACCGGTCGAAGCTCAAGGGCGCCTGCCAGCTGCTGACGTATGCCGAGTTCACCATCAGCGATGCACGCGGCTTCACGGCCATCACCGAGGCGACGGCCATCGAGATGTTCCCGGAGCTGCGCAATGACCTGCTGCTGCTGTCGCTTGCGAGCTATTTTGCCCAGCTGGCGGAGGTTTTGTCACAGGAGGATGCGTCGAGCCCGGCGCTGCTGTCTTTGATCCTGAATGCGCTTTACGCGCTTTCAAAGCTCAAAAAGCCGCCGCGGCTCGTCAAGGCCGCGACGGAGCTGCGGCTGGCCGCCATCGCGGGCTATATGCCGGAGCTTTCCGGCTGCTGTGTGTGCGGAAGGGAAGACCCGGACCGCTTTTCCATCGCCGACGGGACGCTGGAATGCGCCGGCTGCCGCGCGTCCGACGGGGTGCGGATGCCGCTGTCTCCGGCGTCGCTGGCGGCGATGCGGTACATCGTCTCCTGCCCGGATAAGAAGCTCTTTTCCTTCACGCTCACGGGCGCTGCGGAAAAGGAGCTGTGTGACGCGGCAGAGAGCTATCTGCTGACCCAGCTCGAGCGCAGCTTTTACACCCTCGACTTTTATAAATCACTTCTGGTTGAATAGAAGGCCCCGCCGGATCCGGACGGGAGCCGAAAGAACAGGAACCGCTTATGAACGAACAATATGAAAAATCCCTGAGCAAGCTCGAGCTGGACAAGGTCCTCTCGCTGCTTGCCGACCACGCCTCCTCGCAGGCGGCGAAGGACCGCTGCATGGCCATCCGCCCGTCTGCGGACGCGGATGAGATCCGGCACCTGCTGGAAGAGACGAGCGCGGCCTGCAAATGCATCACGATCAAGGGCTCGCCGTCGTTCGGCGGGCTGTATGACGTTGGCGCGTCGCTCGACCGCGCGTACCGCGGCGGCTGCCTCAGCCCGGAGGAGCTACTGCGGATCGCCGGCGTGCTGCGTGCCGCGCGGCAGGCGAAGAGCTATGCCGAGGGCGAGGGCGCACAGGAAGCTTCGGTCCTTGATCTGTATTTTCAGCAGATCACGAGCAATAAATACCTCGAAGAACGCATCTTCAACTCCATCCTCTCCAAAGACGAGATCGCGGATGCGGCCAGCAGCGAGCTTGCCTCCATCCGCCGCAAGATCCGCCAGCAGAGCGCGAAGATCCGCGAGTCCCTGCAGAAGATCATCACCTCGCCGTCCTACGCGAAGATCCTGCAGGAGCCGATCGTGACCATCCGGTCCGACCGCTTTGTCGTGCCCGTCAAGGCCGAGTGCAAGGGGCAGCTGCCCGGACTCGTCCATGACGTGTCTTCCTCCGGCAGCACCTACTTCATTGAGCCCATGTCCGCCGTCAACGGCAACAACGAGCTGCGCGAGCTGTTCATGGCCGAGCGCAAGGAGATCGAGCGTATCCTCGCCGAGCTCTCCGCGGAGTCAGCCGACCACCGCGAGCAGATCAAGCTCGACTACGATGTGCTGCTCGAGCTTGAGTGCATTTTCGCCCGGGCGCGGCTGTCGTTCGCCATGCGGGCCATCTGCCCGGAGGTGCGGACCGACGGCCAGCTGAACCTCATCCGGGCCCGACATCCGCTCATCACCGGCAAGACGGTCGTCCCGATCTCTGTACGGCTGGGCAGCGATTTTGACACGCTCATCATCACCGGCCCCAACACCGGCGGCAAGACCGTCACGCTCAAGACCATCGGCCTGCTCACGCTCATGGCCGAGTGCGGTCTGCATATCCCTGCCGACGACGGCAGCTCCATCAACGTCTACGAGCAGGTCTTCGCCGACATCGGCGACGAGCAGTCCATCGAGCAGTCGCTTTCCACCTTCTCGTCGCATACAAAGAATATTGTGGAGATCCTCAAGGTCTGCGACCGCGACAGTCTCGTCCTCTTCGACGAGCTCTGCGCCGGCACCGACCCGGCAGAGGGCGCGGCGCTCGCCATCGCCATCATCGAGTTCTGCCGCAAATGCGGCGCCGGCGTCGCCGCCACAACGCACTACGCCGAGCTCAAGCTCTACGCCATGCGCACGAGCGGCGTCATGAACGCCTCGTGCGAGTTCAACGTCGAGACCCTGCAGCCGACCTACCGGCTGCTCATCGGCGTGCCCGGCAAGTCCAACGCGTTTGCCATCTCCAAGCGCCTGGGGCTGGACGACGGCATCCTGGAGCAGGCACGGAGCCTGGTCAGTCAGAACGACGTGAACTTCGAGGATGTCCTGACCCAGCTCGATCAGCAGCGGCAGGAGATGGAAAAGGCGAAGGAAGAAGCCGAGCGCCTGCGCCGCGAGACCGAGAAGCAGAAGGAAAAATCCGATGAATACTACGCCCAGATCAAGCAGGAGAAGGAAAAGGCCGCCCAGCAGGCTCGCAAGGAGGCCCAGTTCATCATCGACGACGCCCGCCGCGCGGCGGACGCAGTCTACGAAGAGCTCAAGCAGCTGCGCAAGCAGGCCAAAAACGGCGCATTCATCCCCGGCTCCAACGAAAAGCAGGCCGGGATGCGCCGCAGCCTCAACGAGGCGGAGCAGAAGCTGCAGCCGCAGCGCGAGCAGAAGGCCCGGCCCGAGGCGACCCGCGCCATCCGCGTGGGCGACACCGTGGAGCTGCTGAAGCTCGGCACGAAGGCATCGGTGCTCGCCATCAACAAGGACGGCAGCTACCAGCTGCGCGCCGGGATCATGCAGGTGACGGCGAAGCCCGACGAGGTGTATCTGCTTGAAAACGAGACGCAGAATGCGGCCAAAAAGGTCATCGCGGGCAAGGTCCGCGAGCTCAAGGCCGCGGCCCAGCCGGAGCTCGACATCCGCGGCATGGCCGTCGACGAGGCGCTGCCGGTCCTGGATAATTTCCTGGACGCGGCCTACATGGGAAATCTGCCGAACGCCCGCATCATCCACGGCAAGGGCACCGGCGTGCTCCGCTCCGCCGTGCAGGAGGAACTGCGCCGCTGCAAATACGTCAAGTCGTTCCGCCTCGGCGTCTACGGTGAGGGCGAGTCTGGCGTGACGATCGTGGAATTCAAGTGAATGCGGAAGAAAGTGGAAGTGTCATGAAATAATGATTGACATTTCAATGAAATTTGCTAAAATTAGAAAGACGAAAGAGAGTGCCCAGCCTTGTACATCGGGCACGCCCAGCATGATATATAAGGAGTGTCGTCTATGTACATGCAGCAATCCATCGTAAAGTGCGAATCCGGCCTTTATAACCGTCAGGCCACCTACTTCATTCAGAAGGCCAACGAGTTCAAGTCCAGCATCTGGGTCGAGGTGGAAGACCGCAAGATCAACGCCAAGAGCCTGCTCGGCGTTCTGTCCATGGGCATCACCAAGGGCACGCGCGTCAGCATCATTGCTGAGGGCCCCGATGAGGAAGAAGCAGTCAAGGCACTGACCGATATGCTCGTAAAAGAGGTTTTCTGAGCATTTTTCATCCGGAACCGACAGGAGGGGCGCTGCCCCTCCTGTCCATGTACTTTGAATCTGATTTGCCGGCGTTGCGTCTGCAGCGCTTTTTTTATTCGTATGACATTTGAAGAACTCAAAGACAAGGCGCTCTCGCTGCCCTACGAGCCGGGCGTGTACCTGATGCAGGACAAGACCGGCACGGTCATCTACGTCGGCAAGGCGAAGAAGCTCAAAAACCGTGTCAGCCAGTATTTTCAGGATACGGCCTCCCATACGCCGAAGACGCGGAAGATGGTCTCGCAGATCGACCATTTCGACACCATCGTCGCCCGGTCGGAATTTGAGGCGCTCGTGCTCGAATGCTCGCTCATCAAGCGGCACATGCCCAAGTACAACATCCTCCTGAAGGACGACAAGGGCTACCCGTACCTGCGCGTCGATCTGGCGGAGGACTATCCCACCATGCAGATGGTCAGCCGCATTACCGGCGACAAGGCCAGCTACTTTGGCCCCTTCGGCGGCCGCTTCGTGACGCAGCATGTGATCGATACGCTGCGGCTGACGCTCAAGCTGCCCGGCTGCTCCAAGCAGTTCCCGCGCGACCTCGGCAAGGAGCGCCCCTGCCTGAATTACCACATGAACAACTGCGACGGCTGGTGCCAGCTCTCGCGCAGCCAGAAGGACTACCACGCCCGGATGGAGCAGGCCGTCCTCATCCTGCAGGGGAACTACAAGCAGGTGGCGGGCGAGCTGCGCGCGCAGATGGAGACCGCGGCGGACAAGCTGCAGTTTGAGCTGGCGGCGTCGCTGCGCGACCGGCTGCGGGCCGTGGAATCCCTTGGCGAAAAGCAGCTCGTCACGTCCGGGACGATGGCCAACACCGACGTCATCGGCTACTATCAGAACGAAACGCGGGCCTGTTTTGCAGTCCTGCATTATGTAAACGGAAGCCTGCTCGATAAGGAATACGAGATCCTCGCCACGGCCGACGATCCGAAGGAGGCCGTCTCGTCGCTCGTCAAGCAGTTTTATCTCGTCCGCGGCGCGGCGCCCAAGGTCATTCTGACACCGTTTGAGATGGAGGACGCGGAGCTGTTCTCCGCACTTCTGCAGCAGGAGCTGGGCAAGAAGGTCCTCATCCGTATGCCGCAGCGCGGCGACAACGTCCGTCTGGTCGAGCTGGCGCAGAAAAACGCCCGCGAAGAAGCCGAGCGCATCACCACCAAGGCGGAGCGCCGCACCGGCACGCTCGGCGTGCTGGCCGATATGCTCCACCTGCCGGATACCCCGCACCGGATGGAATCCTACGACATCTCCAACCTGGCCGGGACGGATATTGTCGCCTCCATGGTCGTCTTTCAGGATGGAAAGCCGCTCAAATCGGCCTATAAGCGCTTCAAGGTCGAGGGCCTGACCGATCAGGACGACTACGCGTCCATGCATCAGGTCCTGCTGCGGCGGCTGACGCACTATGTCCAGCAGGATGCGGGCTTCGCAGAGCGCCCGGACGTGCTGCTCATCGACGGCGGCATCGAGCACGCGCGGGTCGCGGAGGACGTGCTGCAGACGCTCGGGCTGTCGATCCCGACCTACGGCATGGTCAAGGACGACCGCCACCGCACCAGAGCGCTCGTCACCGCTGCGGGCGATGAGATCGCCATCAGCGCTGTTCCGTCTGTGTTCGCCCTCATCGGCACCATCCAGGAGGAGACGCACCGCTTTGCCATCACGTACCAGCGCACGCTCCGCTCGCGCCGCATGAAGGCCTCCGGACTGGAGGATATCCCCGGCATCGGCGAAAAGCGGCGGCAGGCGCTGCTGAAGAAATTCCGCTCCGTCAAGGCCATTTCCCAGGCCGGACAGGCCGAGCTGGAGCAGGTCCTGCCGGTCCCGGCTGCGCAGGCCGTCTACCGGCATTTTCACCCGCAGGAAGGAGGAACCGCATGCGCGTCATCACAGGAACCGCCAGAGGCGTCCCGCTGAAGGCTCCGAAGGGCATGGATACCCGCCCGACCATGGACCAGGTCAAGGAGGGCATTTTCTCCGCCATCCAGTTTGAAGTGGAGGGGCGGCGCGCGCTCGACCTGTTTGCGGGCTCGGGCCAGCTCGGCATCGAGGCGCTCAGCCGCGGCGCGGCGCACTGCACCTTTGTGGACAAGGGCAGGGAGCCCATCGCCGTCATCCGGGAGAACCTGAAAAAGACAAGGCTGGAAGAACGTGCTACGGTCGTGCAGGCAGATTACAGTTCCTGGCTGAAAACCTGCCGCCAGCAGTACGATCTGATCCTTCTGGACCCGCCTTATGCAGAAGTTTTTTTGGAAACTGCCCTAAAAATCGTATCAGAAATTGACATTTTGACGAACAGTGGTATAATAGTTTGTGAAAGACCATTTGACAAGAGCCTGCCGGAGCAGATCCCGGGCCTTGTCCGTTACCGCGATTACCGCTACGGCAAAGCCGCGGTGACGATCTTCCGCAGAGGATAACCGTCTGGAGGACGCATGAAAACAGCCATTTATCCCGGCAGCTTCGATCCTGTCACGAACGGTCACCTCAACATCATCACCCGGGCCGCCCGGAGCTTTGACCGGCTGATCGTCTGTGTGATGTACAACTGTGAAAAAAGCCCCATGTTCACGCCGGAAGAGCGTGTGGATCTGATCCGCCGCGTGACCGCCGGCATCCCCAATGTCGAGGTCATGCACTCCGACAAGCTGCTGGCCGATTTTGCGCGCGAACAGGGCAGCTCCATTATCATCAAGGGCCTGCGGGCCGTTTCTGATTTTGAACGCGAATTCCAGATGGCGCTCATGAATCACAAACTCAATCCCGGACTTGATACCATGTTCCTGACTGCCGAGCACCAGTTCATGTACCTGAGCTCCAGCGCCGTCAAGGAGCTGGGCCGGTATGATGCCGACGTGAGTGATTTTCTCCCGGCCGAGATCATCCCGGACTTCAAGGCTCGCATGATGGAGCAAATCTAAGGAGGTAATTTTATGGCAAGCGGTATTGAAGAGATCCTGACAACGTTATACGAGATGGTGCAGGATGCGTGGAGCCTTCCGCTCGGCGCAGACAAGTGCGTGCTCGAACGCGACAAGGTCCTCGATCTTCTCGATGAGATCAGCAACCAGCTTCCCGGTGAGCTCAAGCAGGCCAAGACGATCGTCGAATCCCGCAATGAGGTCATTACCAACGCCAAGCGCGAAGCCGAGAATATTCTCAAGCAGGCTGAGCAGCGTGCCCGCCAGATGATCTCGCACGAAGAGGTCTATCTGCAGGCCCAGAAGGAGGCCGACGATCTCATGAAGAACGCCCAGGCCAAGATCAAAGAGCTGCGTCAGGTCACCAACGACTATGTCGACGACTCCATGAAGCGCACGGAAGACGCCATCGCTCAGGCGCTCAGCGAGGTCCGCGAGTCGCGCAGCAAGTTCCGCGCGCTGGTCAACCCGCAGCAGGCAAAGCCCTCGCCCATCATCGAGGACGTGTAAGCGTCCGATCCCCATATCGTCACAAGCTGAGAAGAGGAGTAAGACCCGAAGACGCAGCCCCAGAGAGAAGGCGGCCGGTGCAAGCCTTTGCGCGTGCGGATCTTTGTCGCCTCCGAGCTGTCGGGCTGAACGCAGTAAGTCCGGCCGGGTCCTCCCGTTACAGAGGCTTGAGCGCCCGGCCTTCCGGGAATGCAGGTGGTACCACGGTCTATGATCGCCCTGAGCAACAGCTCAGGGCGTTTTTCGTATCGAAAGGAGCTATATGACAGAGTATCGATTTGTATTGACGCCATACGACCCCTCGCTTGCAGATGAGCTTTCCCGCGCGCTTGAAAAGCGGACGGAGCTGTCTTCACGAAAAAAATATCCCGGCCTCTGGCGGCAGACCGACCGGCTGCACGCCTATAACGAACGAACCGGAAACGTCGGAACCGGAAAGGGCAGAAAAATCTTCCGCACAGTATTGACGATCGTACTTCTTCTGCTGGGTTTATTCCTGCTGATTCCCGGGCTGATGGATCCCAAGAACCTGAAGGGACCATTGATCGTGGGGATTCTCGCCGTTTTCTGTGCGCTGTTCCGCATTGCCATTTCCATTCTGAACCGGCGCGGGCAGAAGCGGGATCCACGCTACGACGCGGCGGCCGAAAAAGTCTTTGCAAAGCTGCGGCAGTTTGACACTGCCAACCATCCGCGCGCTGTTTTTTCAGAGGATGGTATGCACGTGGAAGACGACGAGACCAGCAGCCGGTTCCCGCTGAATACCTTCGATACGATGATTGAAACGCCGTCCCTTTTCGTCATGACCTATGACGGCACTGTCACGGCGTTAAAAAAGTCCGACCTGACTGGGACTGACCCGGCGGATTTCTGCGCATGGCTGCGGGAAGTACTGCCGTGTCCGGTTACGGAAATTAGTTGACATAAGATATTACTTGAATGGAGTAACAATATGAAAAAAGATTTACCGAAAACCTATGACCCGAAGCTGGTCGAAAGCGCCATCTATGACATGTGGATGGAAAACGACTGCTTCAAGGCCGAACCCGACCCCGACAAGAAGCCGTATTCCATCGTCATGCCGCCTCCCAACGTCACCGGCCAGCTCCACATGGGCCACGCGCTCGACTCCACGCTGCAGGATATCCTGACGCGCTACAAGCGCATGGAGGGCTACAGCGCCCTGTGGCTGCCCGGCACGGACCATGCCGGCATCGCGACCCAGATCAAGGTCGAAGAGGAGCTGCGCGTCAAGGAGGGCAAGACCCGCTATGACCTCGGCCGCGAGAAGTTCCTCGAGCGCGTCTGGGCGTGGAAGGAAAAGTACGGCAGCCGCATCGTCGAGCAGCAGCGCAAGCTCGGCGTCAGCTGCGACTGGTCGCGCAGCCGCTTCACCATGGATGAGGGCTGCTCCAGAGCCGTGCGCGAGGCCTTCTGTGAGATGTACGACAAGGGCCTCATCTACAAGGGCAGCCGCATCATCAACTGGTGCCCGCACTGCCTGACGGCGCTGTCCGACGCCGAGGTCGAATACGTCGACAAGCCCGGCCACCTGTGGTATATCCGCTATCCGCTCTCCGACGGTTCCGGCGACATCGTCGTCGCCACGACCCGCCCGGAGACCATGATGGGCGATACCGGCGTGGCCGTCAACCCGAACGACGAGAAGTTCCAGCACCTCATTGGCAAGACCTGCATCCTGCCCATCATGAACCGCGAGATCCCCATCGTGGGCGACGAATACTGCGAGATCGGCTTCGGCACCGGCGCGGTCAAGATGACTCCGGCGCACGACCCCAACGACTTTGAGGTCGGCCTGCGCCACAACCTCGACGTCATCCGCGTCATCGCCGACAACGGTACGATCAACGAAAACGGCGGCAAGTACAACGGCATGGACCGCTATGAGTGCCGCAAGGCCCTCGTCAAGGACCTCGAGGAGCAGGGGTATCTGGTCAAGACCGAGCCCTATTCCCACAACGTCGGCACCTGCTACCGCTGCCATAACGATGTCGAGCCGCTCATCTCCGCGCAGTGGTTCGTCAAGATGAAGCCCCTGGCCGAGGAAGCCATCCGCGTCGTCAAGGACGGCACGATCAAGTTCGTCCCCGAGCGCTTCTCGAAGACCTACCTCAACTGGATGGAAAACGTCCACGACTGGTGCATCTCCCGTCAGCTCTGGTGGGGCCATCAGATCCCCGCGTGGTACTGCGACGAATGCGGCCATATCAACGTCTCCCGCGAAGACCCGACGAAGTGCGAGAAGTGCGGTTGCACGCATCTGACCCGCGACGAAGACGTGCTCGATACCTGGTTCTCGTCCGGCCTGTGGCCGTTCTCCACGCTGGGCTGGCCGGATCTCGATTCCGAAGACCTCAAATACTGGTACCCGACGACCGACATGGTCACGGGCTATGATATCATCTTCTTCTGGGTAGCGCGCATGGTCGTCTCCGGCATGGAGCAGATGAAAAAAGAGCCGTTCAAGACCGTCTTCATCCACGGCCTCGTGCGCGACGACAAGGGCCGCAAGATGTCCAAGTCCCTCGGCAACGGCATTGACCCCCTGGAAATGGCCGAGAAGTACGGCGCGGACGCGCTGCGCTTCAACCTCATCACCGGCAACTCTCCCGGCAACGACATGCGCTTCTACGTCGAAAAGTGCGAAGCCATGCGCAACTTTGCCAACAAGATCTGGAACGCGAGCCGCTACGTGCTCATGAACCTGACCGTGGAAGAGACCGGCCTGCCCGATGCCGCCGATCTTGAGATCGAGGATAAGTGGGCCCTGACAAAGCTCAATACGCTCATCAAAGAAGTCACCGAGAATATGGACGCCTACGAGCTCGGCGTGGCCTCCGCCAAGGTCTACGACTTCATCTGGGACACCTACTGCGACTGGTATATCGAGCTCACCAAGGCCAGACTCTACGGCGAGAATGAAAAGAGCAAGCTCGCCGCGCAGAAGGTCCTGGTCTATGTGCTCGACCAGTTCCTGCGGCTGCTGCATCCGTTCATGCCGTTCATCACGGAAGAGATCTGGCAGGCCATCCCGCACGAGGGCAAATTCCTCATGCTGGCCGACTGGCCGAAGTACGACGAGAGCCTGAACTTCGGCGCCGAGGCCGCGCACATGGAATCCGTCATGAATGCCATCCGCTCCATCCGCAACCGCCGCGCCGAGATGAACGTTCCGCCGTCGAAGAAGAGCACGCTCTACGTCGTGTCCGACAAGGGCGAGATCTTCCGGCAGGGCGAGGGCTTCATCTGCCGTCTGGCGTATGCTGACAAGGTCATCATCTGCGAGAACGACCCGGAGGGCCACGAGAACATGGTCTGCGTCGTCACGAATGACGCCAAGCTCTATATCCCGCTGGAGGAGCTGATCGACTTTGAGAAGGAGCTGGCCCGCCTCGAAAAGGAAAAGGCCAACTGCCTCAAGCAGATCGCCATGTTCGAGGGCAAGCTCTCGAACGAGGCCTTCGTCTCCCGCGCGCCGGAGAAGGTCGTGGCCGAGCAGCGCGAGAAGCTCGAAAAGAACAGAGCTCTGCTCGCACAGCTGGAAGAAAGTGAAAAGCGGCTCCGCCGGTAACGGTTTCGACCGGAATTTCACCGATTGATTTCTATAATGGACACACAGGAATGCTCCTGTGTGTCCATTTTTTATCTGGAGGCGAACAAATGAATCTCACAAGCTTTTTGCAGGACAAGCAGCTGACCATCGCGCTGCGCGGCGAGATCGACCACCACAGCGCGAAGGATATCATGCGTGTTGTCGGCAACAAAATCGAGCTCTATCTGCCGCGCGTCTGCGTGCTGGATTTCCGGGAGGTCACGTTTATGGACTCGAGCGGCATCGCCATCGTGATCGCCTGCGTCCGCCATATGCGGCAGCTGCGCGGCGAGGTGATCCTCAGAAGCGTGCCGCCGCAGCCGATGAAGGTGCTCCGGGCCTCCGGGATCGAGCGCATCGCAACCTTGGAAGATGAAAGGAGTCTGGTCCATGAAAGCTGAAAATGAAATGACGCTGACCTTCCCCAGCCGGTCCGCCAACGAGGCCTTTGCCCGCGCGGCCGTCGCCTGCTTTGCCGCGCAGCTCGACCCGAATCTCGAGGAGCTGAACGATATCAAGACCGCCGTCTCCGAGGCGGTCACCAACTGCATCGTCCACGCCTACCGCGATACGATCGGCCTCGTGACCATCCGCTGCCGCATCCTGCCGGACAGCGTCCTCGACGTTGTCGTGCGCGACAAGGGCTGCGGGATGGAGGACATCGAAAAGGCCCGCACGCCCATGTTCACGACCGGCGGCCCCGAGCGCAGCGGCATGGGCTTTACGATCATGGAGAGCTTCATGACCTCACTGCAGGTCACGTCGAAGCCGGGGCGGGGGACGACGGTACATATGAAGCGGAAGATCGTGCAGCGGGGGAAGAACGCTTGAGCGAGACGATCACGCTCATCACGCAGGCTCAGCAGGGCGACCGGACGGCCACGGAGCGGCTTGTGACGGAGAATACCGGCCTGATCTGGTCGATCGCGCGTCGGTATTTCGGCCGCGGCGTGGAGCCGGACGATCTGTTCCAGCTGGGCTGCGTCGGCTTTCTCAAGGCCGTCGAGGGCTTTGACACGGCCTACGGCACGCAGTTTTCCACCTACGCCGTGCCGAAGATCGCAGGGGAGATCCGCCGCTTCCTGCGCGACGACGGCGCCGTCAAGGTCAGCCGCAGCATCAAGGAGCGCGCGGCTGCCATCAAAAAAACGCGCGAGCGCCTGACCGGCGACTTCGGCCGCGAGCCGACGGTATCCGAGCTGTCGGAGGCCATGGGGCTATCGCCTGAGGAGATCGCCAGCGCCGAGACGGCCACCAGCGCCGCCGAATCGATCCAGCGGCAGACTGGCGAGGAGGGTTTTTCCCTTGAAGACGTCCTCTGCACGGACGGCATGGAGGAAAAGCTGCTGGAAAAGCTCGCCCTGCGGGAGGCGCTGCGGCATCTGGGCGAGAAGGAGCGGCTCGTCATCCAGCTGCGCTATTACCACAGCCTGACGCAGCAGCGCGTGGCGGAGCTCATCGGCGTCTCGCAGGTCCAGGTCAGCCGGATCGAAAAGAAAGCGCTCGAACGGCTTCGAACATTTTTTTGATATCGACAAATCCGGTCAGATGCGGTAGAATATCCATAGTTTATTGAAGCGTCAGCTGACGCAAAGGTGAAGCTATGGAACAGACATTTGAATCCCGATTTCTGGCCGCCCGCCGCGCGGTCATCGCCGCGCGCTTTCAGAATCTCAACGCCATGCAGCTCGAGGGCGTCCTGACCACACAGGGCCCGCTGCTGCTGCTGGCCGGCGCGGGCAGCGGCAAAACGACGGTCCTCATCAACCGCATTGCGAACCTCATCGCCTTCGGTGAAGGCTCCGACTCGCAGGAGGTCCCGGACTACGTGACCGAAGAGGACCTTACATATCTCGAAACGTACCTCAAAACGCAGGATCCCGCCATGCAGCTGCAGGCCGAGCGCCTGTGCGCGCTCCGGCCCGCCGCGCCGTGGTCAATCCTCGCCATCACGTTCACCAACAAGGCCGCCAACGAGCTCAAAAGCCGGCTGCAGGCGCTGCTCGGCGATTACGCCATGGACGTCTGGGCCATGACGTTCCACGCGGCCTGCTGCCGCATCCTGCGGCGGGAGATCGACCGGCTGGACGGCTATACCGGCCGCTTCACGATCTACGACTCGAGCGATTCTGAGCGCGTGATGAAGGATATCCTCCGCGATTTTGACCTGGACGAAAAGGCACTGCCGCCGCGGCTGGCCCTGTCCGTCATCAGCAAGGCCAAGGACCGGCGGCAGTACCCGGCGGCGTTTTCCAAACACGCCGGGAAGTCCGGCGATTTCCGCATGGACCGCATCGCGCAGCTCTACGAGGAATACGACAAGCGTCTGCACGAGGCGAACGCGCTCGACTTTGACGACATCATCCTCAAGACCGTCGAGCTGCTCGAGACCTTCGAGGACGTGCGGACCTATTACCAGCAGAAGTTCCACTACGTCATGATCGACGAGTATCAGGACACGAACCAGCTGCAGTACCAGCTGACGTCGCTGCTCGCGGGCGGATACGAAAATATCTGCGTCGTCGGCGACGACGATCAGTCGATCTACAAATTCCGCGGTGCGACGATCGAGAACATCCTCTCGTTTGAAAAGCAGTTCAAGGGCACGCGCGTGATCCGGCTCGAGCAGAACTACCGCTCGACGCAGGCGATTTTGAACGCGGCGAACGCCGTCATCGCGCACAACCGCGGCCGCAAGGGCAAAAAGCTCTGGACCGAAAACGCTGCCGGCGACCAGATCACCGTCTATGAGGCCTCCAGCGAAACGGACGAGGCTAATTTTGTGACCAACCGCATCATCTCCATGTCAAAGGGGAAGAATTTCAAGGACTTCGCCGTGCTCTACCGCACGAACGCGCAGTCCAACGCGGTCGAAAACTCGTTCAAGCGCAGCGGCATCCCGTACCGCATCATCGGCGGCACGCGCTTCTTTGACCGCGCGGAGGTCAAGGACATGCTGGCCTACCTTTGCGTCATCAATAACCGCGCCGACGAGCTGCGGCTGCAGCGCATCATCAATAACCCGCCGCGCGGCATCGGCGGCAAGACGCTCGAAATGGCCGGGCGGCAGGCGGCCGCGGCCGGCGTCCCGCTGTACACGGTCGTCTCCGACCCCTACAGCTACCCGAGCCTGGAAAAGGCGGCTGCGAAGCTCATGGCCTTCACGGTCATCATCGAGGAATGCGCGGAGCTGCTGCAGAAGCTGCCGCTGCCGGATTTCTATGAGGAGGTCATGACGCGCACCGGCTATCTGCAGATGCTAGAGGAGAAGGGCGACGTGGAATCCCGCACCCGCGCGGAGAACGTCCGCGAACTCAAATCCAGCATCCTCAGCTACATGGAAAGCACCGAGACGCCCACGCTGGCGGGCTTCCTGGAGGAGATCGCCCTCTATACGGACATTGAGCAGTACGACCCGGATGCCGATGCCGTCGTCATGATGACGATGCACGCGGCCAAGGGTCTGGAGTTCCCGAACGTGTTCCTTGTCGGTCTGGAGGAGGGACTGTTCCCCTCGAACCGCTGCATGAGCGAGCCGGAGGAGCTGGAAGAGGAGCGGCGGCTGTGCTACGTCGCCATCACCCGGGCCAAGCAGCATCTGGTCATCACCTACGCGCGCCAGCGTATGCTCTACGGCCGCACGACAACAAATCTGCCGTCCCGCTTCGTCGACGAGCTCCCGGCCGAGTCGGTCAAGCGCATCGGCGCGCCGAAGCCGAGCTACCAGCAGACTGAGCCGAGGCAATACGGCTCCTTCGGCCGCGTCAGCATCTACGGCGACAGCTATAACGACTTTTCCCAGATCCCCACGCGGCCGAAGCCGCAGAAGGACTATTCCGTCCACACCGCACCGAAGCCTGCGCCAAAGATCAGCTTTGCCGCAGGCGAGATGGTCCAGCACAAGGCCTTTGGCCGCGGCATGATCCTGACGGTCCTGCCGATGGGCAACGACGCGCTGCTGGAAATCGCCTTTGACGGCGTCGGCACCAAGCGCCTCATGGCCAACACGGCGGCGCAGCACATGAAAAAGCTGTAATATCCCCGGCGCTCCGGCATAGCCTATGCTGGGGGTGTATGGAGATGAGCCGGAGGAAGCGAAGACGCAGAAGGATCCTTCTGATCGCGCTGCTGCTTGTCATTACGGGGCTGATCCTGCTCACGCAGCTGCATCTGTCGCCGTATATCCGCGAGCTTGCACGCAATCAGGCGGTCAACGCCGCATCGAACGCCATCACAGGATCCGTCAGCGAAATGCTCCGCACGGGCAACACGGATTTTTCCCGCGTGATCGTGCTGGAAAAGGATGTACAGGGCAACATTACCGCGCTCCGCACGGACATGGGCCAGGTCGAGCGGATGAAGATCGAGGTGCTCGGCGCGCTCGACGGGCTCATCGACCAGATCAATACGCAGCAGATGGGTATTCCGCTCGGAAATCTCCTGCTGCCGGATCTTCTGGCCGGGACAGGGCCGGTCCTGCCCGTCAAGGCCGTCAGCCTCACCGTGTCGAATGCTGACTTTTTCTCGGATTTTTCAGAGGCCGGCATCAACCAGACCCTGCAGACGCTCAAGGTCAAATTCACCATCAGCCTGACCATTCTCACGACGGTCGGCTACGAGTCGGTCGACGTGGACAGCGACGTGATGGTGGCGCAGACCGTGATCGTCGGCCGGGTACCAGAAACTTATGTAAACTTAGGACATCTTACCACAGCAGAAGGTTGGGATCAATATGGAACCGAAACAGCAGATCGAACAGCTGACCCGGGAACTTGAGCACGCCGGATATCTCTACTACGTGCTCGATAACCCGGAGATGAGCGACTATGACTATGACCACAAGCTCCGCCAACTCGAGGAGCTGGAAGCACAGTACCCGCAGTATGCCTCGCCGCTCAGCCCGACACGCCGTGTCGGCGGGCAGGCGCTGAGCGAGTTCGTCAAGGTGCGCCACGCCGTCCCGCTGGAGAGCCTGCAGGACGTGTTTTCCTTTGACGAGCTGCGGGACTTCGATGCGCATGTGCGCGAGGAGGAACCGGACGCGGAATACTCCGTCGAGCCGAAGGTCGACGGGCTGTCCGTGGCGCTGGAATACGTGGACGGCCGCTTTGTCCGCGGCGCGACCCGCGGCGACGGCCTCATCGGCGAGGACGTGACGGAGAATCTGAAGACCGTCCGCTCCATCCCCATGACGCTGACCGGCGCGCCCGCGCGTCTCATCGTGCGCGGCGAGGTCTTCATGCCCCGCGCCAGCTTTGAAGCGCTCAACGCCGAGCAGGAGAAGCTCGGCAAGCCGCTGTTTGCCAACCCGCGCAACGCCGCGGCGGGCTCCTTGCGGCAGCTGGACCCGGGCGTGGCGGCAAAGCGGAAGCTCGACATTCTCGTCTTCAACCTGCAGCTGGCAGAGGGCGTCACGTTCCGGACGCACAGCGAAACGCTTGACTATCTGCGGGCGCTCAAATTCAAGGTCATACCTTACACGCTCTGCCGCGATATGGACAAAGCGGAGCAGCTGATCACCCAGCTCGGTGAGACCCGCTACGAGCTGCCGTATGATATCGACGGAGCCGTCATGAAGCTCAACAGTCTGGCCGGGCGCGGGCGGCTCGGCAGCACGGCGAAGTTCCCGCGCTGGGCGGCGGCCTTCAAATACCCGCCGGAGATCAAGGAGACCGTGCTGCAGGATATCGTCGTGCAGGTGGGGCGCACGGGCGTGCTGACCCCGCGGGCGATCGTGGCCCCGGTCCATCTCGCCGGGACGACCGTCACCGCCGCGACGCTCCACAACCAGGACTTTATCACCGACAAGGATATCCGCATCGGCGACACCGTCAGGATCCGCAAGGCAGGGGAGATCATCCCGGAGATTCTGGAGGTCGTTCCCGCAAAGCGCCCGGCAGACGCCGTGCCGTACCGCCTGCCGAACCGCTGCCCCGTCTGCGGCGCGCCGGTCGTGCGCGATGAGGACGGCGCAGCCCTGCGCTGCACGGGCGCGGAGTGCCCGGCACAGCTGTCCAGAAATCTGGCGCACTTCGTCTCGCGCGAGGCCATGAACATCGATGGCCTCGGCAGCGCGATCATCGACCTGCTGATCGAGGAAAAGATGGTCTCCAACCCCGCGGACCTCTACGCGCTGGACTATGCCGCCTTCGCAAAGCTCCCCGGGCAGGGGAAAAAGTCCGCCGCGAACCTCAAAGCCGCCATCGAGGCCAGCAAGCAGAACGATCTGGCCCGACTGCTGTGCGCGCTTGGCATCCGGCAGGTCGGCAGCAAGGCGGCCAAGGTGCTCGCGTCGACGTTCGGGAGTCTCGATGCTCTGCAGCACGCATCGCTGGAGGATCTGACGGCCGTCCCCGATATCGGCGAAACGACGGCGCAGAACATCCTCGATTACTTTGCCAGCCCGCAGTCACAGGACCTGATCGAGCGGCTGCGCGTGGCAGGTGTAAACTTTATGTCAACCAACCAGGTGACGGATACGCGCTTTGCGGGCAAGACCTTTGTCCTGACCGGCGCGCTGAGCCTGTTTACGCGCGAGGAGGCGACGGAGAAGATCGAGTCGTTCGGCGGTAAGGCCGCCTCGTCCGTCTCGAAAAAGACGACCTACGTCGTCGCCGGGGAAAACGCAGGCAGCAAGCTCCGCAAGGCGCAGGAGCTAGGCGTCCCCGTGCTTTCCGAGCAGGAATTTCTGGAGCTGCTGCAATGAGGATCACGCTGGTCAGCAGCTGCGGACTCGTGCTGGAAGCGGAGGGGCGGACGCTTCTGGTCGACGCGCTCAACAAGCAGTTCCGCTGCTATTACGGCCTGCCGCCCGAGACCTTTGCGCAGATGCTGGCAGGGGAGCCGCCCTATGACGCGCTCTGCGGTATCCTGTGCACGCACGCGCACCCCGATCATTACAATGCGCTCCGCACCCGGCAGCTGCAGGCAGCCAGCGGTGCGCCCGTCTTCGTTCCGCAGCCGCAGACGCCGCCCCAGCTGGCGCTGCAGTTCGGCCCGTTCTGCGTTGAATACCACCAGTTTGCGCATACGCCCGTGCCGGGGTGGGATGCGATCACGCACGGTGTGTATTTCATCTCGGCCGCGGGTGTCAGCGTCTATGTGACTGCGGACGCGCGCATCGACGCGGTACAGCACCGCGCGATCCTTCGCGGCCGCCGCGCCGACGCGGCGTTCTGGAACGGCCAGATCCTGTCCTATCCCGAAACGCGCGCGCTGCTGCCCGAGGCAGCGAAAAAGAATTATGTCTACCACATCCCGGTCGACGAAAAGGATGCCTGCGGCGTCCGCCGCAAATGCGAACGCAACATGGCCCGCTTCGGTGCAGAACTTCCCAATGTTTCGCTGCTGGAGGCTTACCCATCACAGATCCTGCTATAAAAACGACCAGCCCGGAGCCGGGTTGGTCGTTTTTTATGTTAACTTATCCTGCGTCCTCCGCAGGCGCGTGTTTTTCCTTTTCCACCCAGGTCATGCCGAGCAGGATGAGCAGGATCCCGGCGGCACGCAGCAGGCTGAACGTGCCGTAGAACACATAGTCCAGCGTCAGCGACATCCCGAGATTGCCGACCAGCATCAGAACGGAGGAGACCAGCGTGTTGGAATGCAGCGTCCCGATGATCTGCAGCAGCTGCGCGAGCAGTCCGCAGATGCTCCCGAGATAGACCCACCAGGGGACGGCTGTGATGTAGCCCCACGTGAGCTCCTTCCCGTTTTTGAGCACAAAAACGAGCAGCAGAGACAGAACTGTCGCCTCCACATAGTTGATCAGCGCGCCGTTGGCCGTGCCGAACAGCTTTCCGGCCCGGACGTTCGTCATGCGGTTGATGGAGTTGAAAAACCCGTTCAGCAGGGCAGTCAGATAATAGATCATGCAGCCGCCTCCTCAGTTCAGAACTACAAGGATCACGCCCAGCAGCACGAGCGCATAGCCCGGCAGCTGCCGCCTGCGGATCCGCGTGACCGGCATGCCGAACAGACCGAACCGGTCGATCAGCGCCGAGGAGACGAGCTGCCCCGCCGTAGAGAGCGCCATAAACGCGCTCGCGCCGACATGCAGCGTACACCAGCTGGAGGTTGCGACGATCCCGATGCCCATCGCGCCGACCAGATACACATACCACGGCGCGCCGGAAAACCGCAGCGGCTGCCGCTTGACCAGCAGATAGCCGAGCAGCAGCACGAGCGCGATGCCGTGGACAAAGAAGCAGATGCCGAACAGACTGAAGTAGTTGCCCATCTGCGCGTTGAGCGAGACCATGACGCCCTGCAGAATGCCGGCCAGAAGCAAAAATCCAAGATACAGCAAAGCCTGTCCTCCGTTTCTCAGCGCGCAGCCGCGCCGGACTCGTCTGTCAAAAAGCGGTCGAGCTGCGCTTCGACCTCCGGGCGGCGCTTGAAGCGCGGATGCCCGGTCAGCTGGCCGCGGGCCATGACCATCCCGACGTGCCGCAGCGCGCGCAGATCCTCCAGCGGGTTTGCAGCGGTCACGATCAGGTCTGCGCACTTGCCCGGCGCAACGGTGCCGGTCTCGCTGCCGATGCCGGCGAGCTCCGCGCTCCGGCTCGTTGCGGTGTAGAGAGCGAAGGCGTTGGAGACACCGGTATATTTGTGGAAATAAAACAGCTCGCGCCAGAAATCATACTGGGTGATCCACGGGCAGCCGACGTCGTTGCCGAGCACGACGGGAATGTCGTTGGCAAGCGCGGCCTTCGCGCAGTCGATGATGCCCTCAAAGACGATCGTGCCGTTGTACTGCTCGACCTCAGTCGCGTGGGTGATGGAACGGTCAAACAGCGCGTAGGGCAGGGCAGGCGAGATCGTTGTGCAGAGAAACGCGCCGGTATCTTTGAACAGGCGCAGGATCTCCGCGTCCGGCTTTGCGCCGTGCTCGATCGAATCCACGCCGTTTTCCAGCGCCGCGCGCACGCCCTGCGGCGACTCGACGTGGGCCGCAACGCGGTATCCCGCGGCGTGTGCCCGGTCGCAGACGGCCTTGATCATCTCCGGCGGCATCTTCATTTCACCCGGGACGCCCTTTTCCTTCGCGTCCATCACGCCACCCGTGATCATCAGCTTGATGAGGTCGACGCCCTGCGCCTCTGCGGCATCCAGCTGCGCGAGCGCCTCAGGAATAGAGTGCGCGGCCACGGCGACCGACCTGGCCATATGTCCGCCCGGGACGGAGATCCCCTCGTTGGCGGCTAGGAGCTTTCCGTGCGTGAATGCGTATTTCATAGAATATCCCTCACTTTTCTGCTGTACAGTATAGCTTGTTGCGCGGGACCTGTAAAGCCGCAGCGTGCGGAAAGTGTGCAAAAAACAGCGGCCCGGAAGAAAACCGGCGCCGCCGACCCGGAAAAACAGATTGACAGGCGGCCGCGGCGGGACTATGATAGAACCAGACCGGGCGGCTTCAGCGGCCGCGCGGATCATATTACGATCAAAAGGAGAACTTTTTGAAGCTGATCACCTGTACATCGGAGCGTGTGGGCTGACCGGGAGGTCCGGCAAATCTCACACGCCGCGCCTCCCGAAGCTTTACGATTCGATCTTCAGGAGGATCCACCATGAATCGGGAAAATAAACGCAGAACGTTCGAAAAAGGCTATTATAAGACCCATGCCTGCAATGACAGCTTTACCTGCAAGGTCTGCGGGCGGCTCTGCACCCCGCAGAACGCAGGGAGTGACCACCGCAACCATTGCCCCAACTGCCTCTCCAGCCTCCACGTCGACCTCGAGCCCGGTGACCGGGCATCCGACTGCGGCGGGATCATGGACCCGGTCGCGGTCTGGGTGCGCAAGGGCGGGGAGTGGGCTATCATCCACCGCTGCCGCCGCTGCGGGGCGCTCAGCTCCAACCGCGTCGCGGCGGACGATAACCCCATGAAGCTCATGAGCATCGCCATGAAGCCGCTGTGCGAGCCGCCGTTCCCGCTGGAACGGCTGGAAGAGATGGCGGCCCTCATGGCTGGCGACGGACGTCTGCGCTGAGCCATTTTTGAACAGGACCAAGGCACAACAGCGCCCGCAGCGGATCTCCGCTGCGGGCGCTGCTTTTTCATGAGGACCGGCGGGTCCCTCAGCCAAATACGCCGACGTAGGTGAAATTCTGCGAAGCCTCCGGCGTGGGGATCCCGGTCTGCACGATGGTCATGTGTTCCGCAATCTTTTCTGTGACGTCCCAGTCGCCGCCCAGGAACACCACGCAGAGCTTGTCCGCGTCATAGAGCAGCAGGAAATGATGGGTGATGTCCGCTCCGCGGTCTGTGTCATACGTTTCGATCCAGCAGGCATACAGATCGTTCAGCATCCCTTCCTTGATGATCGTCGGGTCGTCTCCGGGCACCAGAAGATCGCAGCCCGCGACCTCGTTGGCGGACAGGCAGCTGAACGTGAAGCGCACCTGCGCTGTGCTGTCGGTGGAGTAAACGCAGTCCTTTGCCAGCTCCATCTGGGCATCGGAGATGCCGTCCAGCTGCGCCGGACTGCGCATGGCAATGACGTCATACAGATACGCGGTATTGTCCGGGATCAGCGCCGTTGGCGTCCAGCCAAACTGCACACCGCAGTAGGTGCCGGACGTGCGGCCTTCCGTGTCGACGCGGATGATCGCGTCTCTGGAAAAATCATAGGAAAACGGCTCCAGCGTGCCATCCGGACGAATGGATGCGCCCTCGGCATGATACGTGGTCTTCGCATTGGAGACGGAAGCGTAATGCAGCACCGCCGCCGCGCCGCACAGCACCGCGATGGCTGCGGCCGCGGCGATCATAATGCGGATAACGCGCTTGCGGCCGTGCTTTTTTGCATCCTGCTGCACAAGCTGCATCGTGCCGTTCAAAATTCCCGCCTGCCGTGCCTCCGGCAGCGACTCGACCGGCACGTCCGGCAGCACCGCTGCCTGCAGGATCCTGTCAATCCGATTCATATACAAACCCTCCCCGGCATAATTCGTTTCTGATGGCTTCCCGGCTGCGCACCAGCCGCATCCGGACCGCTGCAGGTGTCAGCCCGAGCGCGGCGGCAATCTCTACTGCCGGTTGACATAAATCATAAAACCGGCAGATGATCTCGCGGTCTGTCTCTGATAGCTGCGCGACAGCGGCGCGGAGCTGCTGCGCCTGTTCGCGCTTCGTGGCTACCTCAAGAAGAAAATCGTCCGTTCCGGCCAGATCCTCGTCCAGCGGTATCTCGCTGCGGCTTTTTCGCAGCCGGTCGACGGTCTTGTTCCGCGCGACGCTCCCGAGCCACGCGCGAAGATGCCCTTCCTTCACCGTCCGGCACGACTGCCAGAGCGCGAAAAAGACGCTCGAAGCCAGCTCGTCCTCATCCTCCGGCGAGAGAAGCCCGCGGCTGCGGTTGTGAATGACGGTGACGACATACGCGCTGTACTGCGTGATCGCCGCCGCGAGCGCCTGCTCGTCGCCGTGACGCAGGCGGGAAAGCAGGTTCTGTTCGTCCATGCAGTGTCCTCCAATCTGTTTTGGTCAGCTGACACCCATATAGTCGGCAGACAGGGGAGAAGTGTAACAAAAGGCCCGGCGCATCCATGCGCCGGGCCTGCCATTCAGTTTTTGACGCCGTAAGTCTGCACTTCTGCGGTGAGCCGGTCAAGAAATCCGGGGTCGATCGGATGATAGACCTGAAATCCGCGGCTGTTCGGTCCGGCGACGACCACCTGTGAGCCGGAGAAGGTCAGACTACAGCATTCATCCTCAAACCGTCCCCATGCGAACATCAGATTGACAGAACGGCTGTCATAGTCTTTATCGCTGCTAACGGAAGTCAAGCCGCCCGGAAGAAGATTCCTGAGATCCTGCCGGTAGGAGGCAGAACTTAAAACGGATAAAACAGCTTCATATTCTGTGCTTCCGGCGGAACAGTATTGTAGGTTCCAGATGTCAAACGAAGGACTGCCGTTTTCAAACCTGGCAGCAGTGACAATGGCGGCCATGTTCAGATCCGGATATTCCGCCGGGATACCGGTCACTTCCGCAAAGGAATGCGGCCAGAGCAGCCACACGGCGAAGCATAGGACGATGATCGCGAGGAGCAGAAGGATGCATTTCTTTGTTCCGGTCCGCATGGCAGGGTCCTCCGTTCTTCAGGGTGTTTCCATCATAGCAGGATCCTGAAATTTTGTCCAGCGGCTCAGAAAAACAGCAGCTTTTCTTCCCGGAAGGAAACAGGAAGCGTCTGCCCGGCGGCATATGTACCGGCTGCATCGCATTCCGCGCGCAGGACCGGCGACCCCTCTGCCGCGCCCTCCGGCTGCAGCAGAAGGATCGCGTGCCCGGCATCCGGGATGATGCGCAGGATGCGGAAGGGCGTGCCGCTTCCGCCAAGCTTGTGACTGACCCAGAGGATAGGCCCGTCAAACGCCCCCAGCAGCTCGCCGAGCTCGAGCTCCCACTTGAGGTAGCTGTCAAGCGCGGCGATCTCCTGCTTCGTGACCGACAGTCCTGCAGCGACGCGCGGCAGGATGAGATCGAAGATCGTCGCCTTCGCGTACATGACGCAGCCGGGCAGACCCATCACGGGCTGGCCGTCTTCGTAGTATCCCAGCAGGAACATGGCCCCGGGCAGGACCGCTGCGCCGTAGGTCACGATCTGCGCGCCGCTCCGGGCGATCGCGCCGGGGGTATTGTCGTCGGGATCGACGCTCATGCCGCCGGTGCAGAGGATCATGTCGACCGGCTTTTTCCGCATCTCCGCGATCGCCGCGGCGACCTGCTCCAGCCCGTCACTGACGGTCAGATGCTCTGTCATCGTGATGCCGTAGGCCTGCAGCTTTTTTGCGAGGATCGGGGTGCTCGGCATGTTCCGCAGCGTCCGGTCGGAGGAATTTCGCCAGGCGGTCGAGCAGGTAGTGCAGACGGGGAAGATGATCTCGTCGGCGCTCGGCTATCAGAGAAAATGAAAAAGCACGCGCTGCGGCTGCAGCGCGTGTTTTTAGTTTGGTCAGTGCCCGCCGCCCGCGAGCATTCTGAGTGCATGATCGAGCGTCGCGACGACAGCGCCGAGATTTTCGCGCGCCGCCTTTTCAGAGCCCGGGACGTTCAGCACAAGCGTGTGCCCTCTGATCCCGGCGGCCGCGCGGGAAAGCATCGCCCGCGGCGTCGACTTCAGTCCCTCGACCCACATGGCGACGGGGATGGCGCGGATCTCCCGGTCGAGCACGGCGAGCGTCGCCTCCGGCGTCACGTCGCACGGAGAGAGCCCGGTGCCCCCGGTCGTGACGACCAGATCGGCCTGCAATATGTCGCAGGCATGGACGATGGCCGCAGAGATCTGCCCCTCCTCGTCCGGAACGGTCTGCATTGCCTGTACGGCAAAGCCGGCGTTTTCAAGCATGGCGCGGATGGCCGGGCCGCTGGTGTCGGTCCGGGTCCCGGCAGCGCAGGAATCGCTGACGGTAAGAATGACTGCCTGATAGGACATGAAGAGATCCCTCCTGTATCGTTTTTTCTATCCTATAATATTTTTTTCGGAAAGGGAAGCGGCAGATTCGGGGCGAATACAAAGCGCTCCCACAAAAAACAACGCAAACAGGCATGAGAAAATGGGATTTATCGTTGACACCTGCGGATTCTTGCGCTACAATAAGGTGAAATCAATACAAACCAACACAATCCCATTTTTGTTGGACGATTTTCCCCAAGGCAAAAATTCAGAAAGGAATGGAATCTATGAAAACCAAAGCAGTTCGAATCCATGGCAAAATGGATCTGCGTCTGGAGGAAATTGAACTCCCGCCGGTCGGTCCGGACGATGTTCAGGTCAAGATCATTTCTGACTCCATCTGCATGAGCACGTACAAGGCCGCGGTCGAGGGCGAAGAGCACAAGCGCGTGCCCAACGACGTTGCGGAGCATCCGACCATCGTCGGCCATGAATTCTGCGGTGTCATCACCGAGGTCGGCGAGAACTGGAAGAATAAATATAAAGCCGGCCAGGGTTTTGCCATTCAGCCTGCACACTTCTACAAGGGCTCCCAGATGGCTCCCGGCTATTCCTACCAGTACTGCGGCGGCGACAGCCAGTACTCCAACATCCCCATCGAGACGCTGCTGACCGACAACCTGCTGCCGTACAATTCCGATACCTACTTCTATGGCTCCCTGGCAGAGCCGATGAGCTGCATCATCGGTACCTTCCACGCTATGTACCACACCAAGCCCGGCTGCTATGAGCATCAGATGGGCATCGTTGAGGGCGGCAAGATGGCCATGCTCGCTTCCGTCGGCCCCATGGGCCTCGGCGCGATCGACTACGCCCTGCACTGCGACCGCCGTCCGAGCCTGCTCGTCATCACCGATATCGACGACGCCAGACTCGCAAGAGCCGAGAGCATCTACACCGTCGAGCACGCCAAGGAAATGGGCGTCGAGCTGCACTACGTCAACACGGCCAAGCCCGGCTGCGACACCAACTACCTGCGTGAGCTCTCCGGCGGCACCGGCTATGACGACGTCATCTGCTTCGCTCCGGTCAAGCCCGTTGTCGAGCAGGCCAGCGATATCCTTGGCTTCGACGGCTGCCTCAACTTCTTTGCAGGCCCGACCAACAGTCAGTTCAAGGCGGAGTTCAACTGGTACAATGTCCATTACCTCTACACCCATGTGGTCGGCACCTCCGGCGGCAACACCAGCGATATGAAGGAAGCCATCGAGATGATGACCTCCGGTAAGATCAACCCCGCTGCCATGATCACCCACATCGGCGGTCTGAACGCGGTCGTCGATACCGTCCTGAACCTGCCGAAGATCCCCGGCGGCAAGAAGCTCATCTACACGCAGATCGAGCTGCCCCTGACGGCCATCGCCGATTTCGGCAAGCTGGGCGAGATGGATCCGCTCTTCGCAAAGCTCGACGAGATCACCAAGCGCCACAACGGCCTGTGGAGCGCAGAAGCTGAAAAATATCTGCTTGCAAACAAATAATTGAAATTAAAATAGGAGTGAAACACTTATGGCAGAAGGCGTATTGATGCCCAAAGAAGGCATTACAGTCGAATCTTGCATCATTGGCGAGTGGAAGAAGAATGTCGGCGATCACGTCAACGTCGGCGACGTCCTCTTCACCTACGAGACCGACAAGGCGGAGTTCGAATGCGAATCCACCGCAGCCGGCACCCTGATCGAGAAGTTCTATGAAGACGGCGATGAGGTCCCGTGCCTGGTCAATGTCTGCGCGATCGGCAACCCCGGAGAAGACACCTCCGCGCTCAAGAATGCCCCGGCAGCCACTGCTGCTCCCGCAGCCGCCGCAGCAGAGGCCCCCAAGGCCGCAGCTCCCGCCGCCGCTGCCGCTCCGGCCGGTCCGTGCGCACAGGCCGTCATCATGCCGAAGGAAGGCATCACGGTCGAGTCCTGCATCATCGGCGAGTGGAAGAAGAATGTCGGCGATGCAGTCAACGTCGGCGATATCCTCTTTACCTACGAGACCGACAAGGCGGAGTTCGAATGCGAATCCACCGCAGCCGGTACCCTGCTTGCCAAGTTCTATGAAGACGGCGACGAGGTTCCGTGCCTGGCCAACGTCTGCGCCATCGGCAAAGAGGGCGACGCATATGAGTTCCTGAAGCCCGGCGCAGAGGCCCCGGCTCCTGCCGCCGCTCCCGCCGCAGAAGAGGCCGCTCCCGCAGCCGCCGCAGCTCCCGCTGCCGCAGCCGAGCTCAAGGCCATCTCCCCGCGCGCCATGGCCAAGGCTGTTGCCAACAACGTCAACCCGGCGCTTGCCACCGGTACCGGCCCCAACGGCCGTATCATCGAGCGGGATATCGACAAGCTGATCGCCTCCGGCGCAGCTGCTGCGTATGCCGCTCCGACCGCCGCTGCTCCCGCCGCTGCTGAGTTCGAAGACGTCAAGTGGAGCCCGGTCCGCAAGGCGACCGCCAAGTCCATGACCAAGAGCCTGTCCACCATGGCACAGCTCACCCAGCAGTATTCCTTCGACGCGACGCAGCTGCAGGCCTACCGTGCCATGCTCAAGCCGCTCGATCCCCCGATGGGCAAGGTCAGTCTCAACGACATGGTCATGTTCGCTGTTGCGAAGACCATCAAGTCCTGCCCGGATCTGAACGCCAACGTCCTCGAAGAGAATGTCGTCCGTCACTTCAATACCGTCAACCTCGGCTTCGCCTGCGACACGCCGCGCGGCCTGATCGTCCCGACGATCTTCAATGCCGACCAGATGACCCTGCTTGAGCTCTCCATGGAAGCCAAGCGTCTGGCTGCCGAAGCCCGCGAGGGCAAGCTGAGCCCCGACTACATGTCCGGCGCCACCTTCACGATCTCCAACATCGGTTCGTTCGGCTGCGAGGCCTTCACGCCCGTCATCAACCCGCCCCAGACCGGCATTCTCGGCGTCTGCAACATCCAGACGAAGATCAAGTCCGCCAAGGACGGCGTCATCGAGACCTACCCGGCCATGGGCCTGTCTCTGACCTTCGACCACAGAGTCATCGACGGCGCACCCGCCGCGCGCTATATGAGCGAGCTGTGCAAGAGTCTTGAGAACTTCATGACCCTGCTCGCCAAGTAAGAGAAAGGAAGGACGAAATCATGCCGAAATCTTTGTATATCGATCCCGTAAAAGTCCGCGAACCCGGCTATATTCATTTTGAAGACATTCCTGTCTGCCAGTATAACAAGACCATCAAGCAGGAGCTCGAAGAGGGCAACTACACCAAGGAAGACCTGATCCGCATCTACCGCGACATGGCCATCTGCCGTGAGTTCGAGCACATGCTCACCCTCATCAAGACCCAGGCCAACTACAACGGCGTCGAGACAACCTATCCCGGCCCCGCGCACCTGTCCCTCGGTCAGGAAGCTTCCTGCGTCGGCGAAGCGTACCTTCTGACGAAGGACGACATCACCTTCGGTTCCCACAGAAGCCATTCCGAGATCCTCTCCAAGGGCCTGAGCTGCATCAACAAGCTCTCCGATGAAGAACTCATGAGCACCATGGAAAACTTCCTCGGCGGCAAGACCCTGGCAGCTGTCAAGAAGTTCGCCGATACCTCCGACGTCAAGGAGCTGGCCATCCGCTTCCTGCTCTACGGCACCGTTGCTGAGATCTTCGCCCGTGAAAACGGCTTCCATCACGGCATGGGCGGCTCCATGCACGCGTTCTTCCTGCCGTTCGGCATCTACCCCAACAACGCCATCGTCGGCGGCTCCGCCCCGATCGCAACGGGCGCTGCGCTGTATCAGAAGAACAACGATAAGAAGGGCGTCGTCGTCTGCAACATCGGCGATGCGTCCCTCGGCTGCGGCCCTGTCTACGAGGCCATGAACTTCTCCGCCATGGACCAGTTCAAGACCCTGTGGGAAGAAGGCCGGAAGGGCGGCCTGCCCATCATCTTCAACGTCTTTGACAACTTCTACGGCATGGGCGGCCAGACCATGGGCGAGACCATGGCCTACAACATGCCCGCCCGTCTCGGCGCCGGCATCACCCCGAGCCAGATGCACGCAGAGCGTGTTGACGGCTGGAACCCGCTGGCTGTCATCGACGCCTACAAGCGTAAGATGGAGCTCATCAAGAACAACGAAGGCCCCGTCCTGCTCGACGTCGTGACCTATCGTCTCGTCGGCCACTCCACCTCCGACCAGAACGCCTACCGTACCAAGGAAGAGATCGAAGACTGGCGCAGCCATGACCCGATCGTCAAGTTCCGCGAGGCTCTTGTGGAAGCTGGCGTCGAGTCCGACGAGTTCTTCGCCAAGCTCCTGCAGGATACCGCCGACCGCATGACCATGATCTGCCGCGCGGCTGACGACAAGGAGATCTCTCCGTATGTCGACTTCGACAAGAACCCGGATTACCTTGCAAACCTGATGTTCTCCAACGAGACCGTCCGCTCCATGGGCGCTCCCGATCAGAAGCTGAACGTTACTGGCCCGAAGGAGAGCTGCAAGCGCTATGCTGACCTGGCAAAGAAGGAGCACTTCGCGTTCGATAAGGACGGCAATAAGTTCTCCGACATGAAGGTCTACAACATCCGCGACGCGATCTTTGAGCCGCTGATCAACAAGTACTACGAAGACCCGACGCTCGTCGCCTACGGCGAAGACGTGCGTGACTGGGGCGGCGCTTACGCTGTCTACCGCGGCCTGATGGATGTCATCCCGCACTCCAGACTCTTCAACTCTCCGATCTCCGAGGCTGCCATCGTCGGCACCGCCGTCGGTTACTGCATGTGCGGCGGCCGCGCAGTCGTCGAGCTCATGTACTGCGACTTCCTTGGCCGTGCAGGCGACGAGGTCTTCAACCAGATGTCCAAGTGGCAGGCCATGTCTGCCGGTATCCTGAAGATGCCGATGATCCTGCGTATGTCCGTCGGTGCCAAGTACGGCGCGCAGCACTCGCAGGACTGGGTCGCCATCGTCTCCCACATCCCCGGCCTGAAGGTCTTCTTCCCGGCCACCCCGTACGAGGCCAAGGGCATCATGCAGGCGGCTCTGAACGGCACCGATCCCTGCGTCATCTTCGAATCCCAGCGTATCTACGGCAAGGGCGAAGAATTCCACGAGGGCGGCGTTCCCGCGGAAGAGTATGAATGGGCGCCCGGCGCTGTCAACAAGGTCCGCGACGGCAAGGATCTGACCATCCTCACCATCGGCGCGACGCTGTACCGCGCAGTCGACGCAGCCAAGACGCTCTCCGAGAAGTACGGCGTGGAAGCCGACGTCATCAACATGCCGTCTCTGGTCCCGCTGGATTATACCGATCTGATCGCTTCCGTCAAGAAGACCGGTCGCGTGGTCCTGGCCTCCGACGCCTGCGCAAGAGGCACCTTCCTCAACGAGATCGCGGAGAACCTGACGAATATGTGCTTCGACTATCTGGATGCGCCTCCCGTCGTCATCGGCGCGCGCAACTGGATCACTCCGCCGCACGAGTTCGACAAGTACTTCTTCCCGTATGCCGAGTGGATCATTGACGCTGTCAATGCCCGCCTGATCCCGCTGGAGGGCTGTACCTCCACCACGACCCCGGACGAGGCTGAGATCATCCGCCGCAACAAGCTGGGTGTGTAATGAAACCCATCCCCGCGCAGAGGAAACCTCTGCGCGGGGATTCCTAAAAGAAAGCCTTGACAAACCCGCGATTCATCGCTATAATATTCATGTTTTCGGGCCTGTAGCTCAGCTGGGAGCGCAAGCGGTACGGTTTTAGCTATCGTGTTGTATCTCATGCGGGAGCCACGCGGTTCACCCTCAAAAAGTTCATAAAAATGGGCCTGTAGCTCAGCTGGGAGAGCGTTCGGTTCGCATCCGAGAGGTCGAGAGTTCGAGTCTCTTCAGGTCCACCAAATACGGGATAATCCGATAAAATTCGGATTATCCCGAACTTTTTTATGCGGTATGCGAACGCAGCGGTTGCAAAATGACCGGCTCCCCATTTTTGACGGAAAAGTTCTGAAATTCCTCAAAAGACACGTTGAAGTCAATCTCAATATTGTAGTCGCGGCTGACGCGAACGGCTTTGACGAATTGCGCAACGATCATTTTCTTTGCCTCAAAGGAGCAGGTGTCGAACAGATCTGCCCATGTGAGCAGTCGGTCGTATTCCTGCCGCAGATTCTCCGCCGAAGCCAGCAGCGACTCATACGCATCTTCGTGATTTGCTCTTTGACTTCGCCGATGTTCGGTGGAAACGTGTTTGTCCGTGAGGCGATCATGGCTTTTACTGCAACGGCAACGACCATGACGGGCTCATCCTTGAACATCTCAGCCCAGAGATCGACGATCTTGTTTGCCTCCTTGGGGCTGAGACCGTTATAGAACTGCGGGTAGGCCGCTTTCAGAACCGCCAGAATATCAGCCGTTTCAAGCCTGTCCATTTCTCATGCCCTCCGCGATGTCGGTAAACACGTTGCCGCTGGAGCTACCACCCTGATAACGATACTGCCCGCCCTTGTCCTGCTCCTTGGAAAGCCAAGCATTGATGAACCGGCGGATTCCCGATTTCGTCTTGCGCCGCTTGGGATTGTCGGTGCTCCAGCTTGACATCTTCCTGAGTTCCTGCATGACGTTGACAGCGGGGTACAGCTCGCACCAGCGGTTGTAATCCTCCGGAGACACATCGAAGAACGACTTGTCATTCAGAATGATGCTGATGATCGGCGGCGCGGAGACGGTTACCGGCTCTGCGCAAGAATCTTCCGTATCCTCTATATCTGTATCTAAGCTCTTATCTCTAATCTCTTTATCTCTATCTCTATTCTCTATCTCTATGGGGAAATTTTCCCCACCACTTTCCCCGGCAGTTCCATCGGAAAGCTCCGGATTCTGACCAGCTTTTGCCTTATTCAGGCGTTTCTTCTCGGCCCAGTCTGTTTCACTTCCAACAAGGCTGTTGTGGTCCGCAAGAACCAGAACACCGTCAACGTCTTCATAAACAAGACCGAAAGATTTATAGAGATTGAGAGCCACGCGGATTGTGTCCGCGGAGAACCATTTGAGATCGCGCTGGATTTTCGGAATGTCGTATTTGATAACGACCTCACCAATCTGTCGAGATAAGCGACCATCGGTGTTGATGGTCTTGAGACAAAGCATCTGATAGAGAACAACGTAGTTTGCACCGTCTGGCTGTGACATAAAGTAGTCAATGGTGTCGGAGGTCATAAAGCTCTCCTTGAGCTTCATCCAGTAGAATCTTTTGCCTGTTGCCATGAGAGACCTCCTTAGAACGGCAATTCGCTGTCATCGTCCGCGAGCTGCGAGAAGCCGCCGGTCGGGTCGTAGGTCGGCTCGCCCTTGGGTTTGCCGCCGTCACCGTCGCGCTTAGAATCGCCAAAGTAAACGCTGTCGGCAACGACCTCGGCGCTGCGGCGCTTATTGCCGTCCCTGTCTTCCCAGTTGCGTATCTGAAGCCGACCGCCCACGACGATCATGCGGCCTTTGCCGAAATACTTCTCCACAAACTCAGCCGTACCGCGCCACGCAACAATGTCGATAAAATCCGTTTCCCGCTCCGCGCCCTGCGCCGCGTAATCGCGGTCGCAGGCGATGGAGAAGGAGACAACCGCCGTGCCGCTCTGCGTTCGGCGAAGCTCCGGATCGCGGGTCAGACGGCCCATGAGCACAATGCGGTTAAGCATGATCGGCCTCCTCGGGTGGAACGCGCGGATCTGGAATATCCTCACCGACCGGGGAAGCGTTCGGCTCTGTGAGGACTGCTTCGAGCGCGTCGAGCACATGCCATCTTTCAATGCTGGTGGAATTGAGGATCGCCCGGCAGACGCGCAGCCGCTCGGACTCGCGGATGAGCTGTTCCAGATCGACGTCCATGATGATACCGGCGCCGGGCGATTCGTCGAACGGATAAACATGAGCGTCTTTCTTATCAAAGTTGAGCATTTTTGAAATCTCCTTTTTCAATAATCTTGATGACTTCCTGACACTGAGGCACGTCAAACATACCGATGTGCGTCTTCTCGACCGGAAGTCCCATTTGTCCAGCGAGCCAGCCGTAGGCGGCTTTGCGCCGCCCACGGAACGGCCCGGTTTTCCAGAGAGGGTCGAACGAGGCGTGAGCTGCCATTTTCCATTTCCGGAGCGTGGCATCGGCCAGACGGCCGAGGGGCTTGTCTGTTCGGCCATGGCAGCCGACGTATGCACCACAGTTTCTGCAGAGATACGCGGTGTGGCCGAAGCTGCGGCCATAGATCTCGGAATCATCGACCAGCGCGGCTTTGTGGCCGCAGTAATCGCAATAAACGGTCAAGGCTTCTTCGCCTCCTTGTACTGATCTGTTTTTTCGGGCGGGCCGGTCTGAATACCTTGTTCCTCACACTCGGCGATGATACCGTCGAGGAACGCAGCCATCTCGGCAGCGGTGTACTCGCTTGTGCCTTTCAAGGCGCGGTAGTGGATGAATTTTTTGCCCTCGATGTAGCCGACGCCGATCTCGGCATAGTGTCTGGCCACAAGCCGCGGCGGCACACCGTCGCGCAGGGAAAACAGCACCTTGCATTCGTTCCCAGCTTCGTCGATGTAGCTTTCACCGACACCGTAGCGCCGAATCATTTCCTCGTAGACGGATTCCTTGTCGGTTTTCAGCTTGGCCGCGAGCTGCTCAATGAGTGCCCATGCGTAGCTGTTGGCGCGAAGCCCACGAGGATCAGCTTTCTTTGCAATGGAGAACGTGATCGGCCGCTCGCCGAAGTTTTTCCAAAGGTCCTTGCAGCTTTCCCGCGTGTAGATCGACAGGATATATTCGCCGCTGCGGGCGTAGGTGATGTCTTTCAGGAAACCGTTCACGCTTTTTCCTCCTCGACGTGGCCGTGCAGGTAAACGTACTCGCCGGTCGGCCCGATGTTCCGATAGATGAAATCGTCGCACTTTGCCTTGGAAAGATGCGTCCCCAGTACCCGCCGCTCATAGACGAATTCGCCGTTTGCCTTTTTCTCCGCGATTCTGGCCTGAATTTCTTCGTCCTCGTAGTTCGCTTCCAGCAGATAGAGGTCGAAGTTCGGGGCCGATATGCCGTTCAGGTTGTTTGTATCGGTGGCGTAGAGGACTTTTCCGGAAGAGAGCTGCAGCTTGTAGCCGCAGTTCGGAACGTCATGCACCAGCGGCACAGGCTCGACCGTGAAATCGCCGTAGCTGTATCGGTGGTCGAAGTCGTACAGGTCGATGTTCGCAGGCTTGATGCCAGCTTCCACCAGCGGCCGCACCATCCATCGGCAGCAGCCGAAGCGGAGCGCCGGTCGGTCCGCTGCGAGGGCGTGGAGCGTGCTTTTTCGGAAGTGATCTCCGTGCCAATGTGTCAGCAGAACAAGCCTGAGAGCTTTTGCAACTGGCTTCACGGCCTTGTACGGAACGCCGCAGTCGACGAGAATCTGCCCGTCGATCACAACAGCGTTGCCGGTAGAGCCGGTTGCAAGGACTTCATACGGAACACTCATTACAGCGAATTGAGGTCAATTTGCTCCGGTTCGCCAGCGTTCTCCTGAATCTGCGCCGGGGCGCCGCCCTCAACGGCCGGCTGTGGGGCGTCGGTCGTAAGCTCCAGCTCGTCGGAATGGTCGGTAATGATTTCACCAGTCCTCGGGTCAACAGTCAGGACAGATCCGTCATCAATAAACGCCTGCTGTATTTCTGTGGACATGATGCCCCACTTGCTGATAAGCTGGCGGAGCAGCGTTTTTTGAGCCATGCTGTCAAAGTCCTTGTACCAGAACGAGGAGTACTTCCACATATCCTTGTCGGCGATCTGGCCGTTCTGAATCTTGTCGTAGGCCTCCTTGCTGAACGCCTGAGAATATGTATCCGCATGGTTGAGAACCTTTTCACGCGACCAGTAGATGCGCTTCCGGAAACCATTCAGGTACTCGAAGTGCGCCATGTAGCCAACGATCGGAAGCCTTTCACGCAGATCGTCGTCCTCAATGAACCTGAATCGCGGCTCTGCCGTTTCGGGATCTTTCCCCAAATATTCGCCTTGCCGAATCTCCATGCAGCCCAGTTTCCGATACTGGCCGCTGCGGAGCGCAAGCTGGATATATCCCTTGTAACCAAGGACAAACTGTGCCTTGAAGCACTCGGGCGAAAGCAGATGCCCTTCGCGGTCATACTTGGCCTTCTGCTTGAACGGCACAAGGTAATACTGCCCAAGCTGCGGCGAGGGGGAGAGGTTTAAGCCCTCTCCCAGCAGACCGCCAGAGAGGATGGATTTGGGGTCGCAGGTCTGAAGCGCCGGGGTGGCGGCGACAGCGGACGTGATCGCTGCGATGAAGCGGTTTGCGCGTCCCGGTTCTTTCAGTGTGTTGTTGATAAGATTCTTATAATTTTCTGTGGTGATAGCGACGGAAAAGGTCATTTTCTTTGCAGGGGCGATGTTAGAACTGCTCATAGTCGTAACCTCCATTTACGAGAAATTCTTTGAGTGCTTTCAGCTTGTCAATGCCGCCGCGGACGCGGAACGAAACCTGATAGATCTTTTCAGCAGGCACCTCAGTGGGAATGGGCTGCTCGACGGGTGCAGAAACGGGGGCAGGCGGTTCTTCGTTCAGAACTTCTTCGATTTTGGCCTGCGCGGCCTCCTGAACATCCTGCGCAGATTTCATAGCTGCGCGGCGGCGAGCGGCTTCTTCCATCTCCTTGTGACGCCGGTCAACGATCAGGGCCGCTTCCGGTGCGGAAAGCGATTTGCGGTACTCGACCAAGACCTCATCCTTGTGCTCCAGCGTTTCAATCATCCGCAAATCGTTTGAAACGTTCTGCAAAAACAAGGAAGCCTGTCCTTGCAGCTTTTTCAGAGAATCGGACATCGTGATATTGATGCCGCAGCGGTCAAACGGCGCGATGTCTTCGGGGATATTCAAGCTGGCGCGGTATTCGTTGTAGAACGCGACGATTTCGTCACGCTTCGCGCCCTTGATGCCGTTCTCAACGGAAGCGATCTTGGCTTTCAGCTCAGCGTCTGCCTTGGTGAAAGCGTCGGCCGCACATTCCTTGTAGAGCTTTTCAAAAGCCTCATACGGAGCAAGGATGGCATTTTTGACTTCACGGCGGCGAGCCTCCAAGTCCTGAAACTCCTTGTTCAACTCGGCACGGGCCTTCTTGACGTCCTTGTAGGTAGCTTCGGTGCAGGCCAGCGCCAGCACCTGCGCAACGCGAGCATCGACAGAAGCTTTGACCTGCCGCAGTTGGTCTTCGATAATCGGCAACTGCTTGACAACGATCAGATTATTTTCCATCGGTCGGCGCCTCCTGCGTGATTTCTTTCAGGAGCGGCAAGATCCGCTCGTCGATGCGGCTTTCCGGCACGTTGATCTCGCAGATCACAGCGCGGGCCTCGCGCTTGGCGGTGGGGGCGATAACCTCCATGCCGACGCGGGCGTTTGGGACGCTGCAGCGGTAGCTGTATGGGCGTCCGGCGCGGACGCTGCCGGTTTCTTCGTCGCGATAGTAGACATTTACGATCATGTAGATTCTCCTTTCGGCTGCTGATGCAGCGGTTCAATCAGGTCGATGATGACATCTTTTATCTGTTCTGCTTCAACATCGTTGAGTCCGACAATGTCAGGCTCGCCACCGCGGTAGCCGTCTTTCATGATTACGATGTTGCCAACGATTGGCTCGCCGTGCTGGTCTGTGCCGTAAAAATATGAGCCGACATAATTCAGCGGGAGATCCAACAGCCGCCCTTCTTCGTTGACGATCATGCAGTACGGATGGCGCAGGCGCGCAGGCTTAACGTGTTCGATATAGCCGCCGACAGCAGAGCCAACGGTTTTGTAGAGCGGATCACTGAATTCTTCGATGCGGATTTCCAGATCTGTTGTCACGACAATGCCTTTCATGTTTGAGCACCTCCGAAATCAACCGGCTCATCCGGGTCACACGGCTCGACAGTGAAGCTGATACGCTCATGGCAGAACTTACGGAAGTTTCCGTCAGGACCCGCCATGCAGCTTCCCAGAAACGATTCTTCGGTGTATGCGCTGCTGCAATTCAGAATGCCGGGCTCCTTGTCGGGGTGGACAGCGCGGAACGCCGCGCAAGCCAGATTGACGGTTGGTGCTTCAACCTCTGTCCAGCCGCCTACGAACGGCTGTCCATCCGTGCCGTATGTGAAGTAGTATTTCATTCGCGATCTCCTTTGCTGATATATCCGCGCACAACATCGGTGAGCCAGTCCTGCACAGTGTCGTAGCCGTCGGCTGCAAGGTGCGCTTTGAGCTGGGCAGCTTCGTCGGCGGTGATTCTGGCGTGCAGCTTGTCCTTGAGCCTGTGCTGGTCGGCGGTGCGGAAGTTCTTGCGAACGCTGCCGTCCGGGTCAAATTTGGCATAGAGTAGCTTCATCGCCTTTTGCGTCAGGCAAACGCCGTAGGCGTCGCTGTTCTCGCACTTGCTCTGGCTTGTCATGTCGTACTTGGGGTAGATGGTCTGCACGACAGCGACCATTTCTTTTGCGGGCGTTTTTGTTTTTAGCCGAAGCTCTTTCAGATTGTTCGGCATCTGCATTCCTCCTTGACGATAAGATTTTTCACTGCTATGATCGAAGTGGGTCTTTGCGCCTGGGGCTGTTTCCGTGCCAGCGGAGCGGCCCCGTTTTATTATGCTTGTCGGTCTCATCTCCTTCCTTCTGCTTCGCGCTGCCGCTTCCGCTCCAGATAGCCGGGGAGCCATTGCTGATAGCGTTCTTCCATGCCGGGGATCTCGAAGCAGGCCCGCGTGATTTCGAGCGCCATATCAGCCAGCGCGTTTTTCTGAAAGTCCGGAATGGAATCGACGTCGATGGTTGATGGCAACGTCCGCCCTCCTTTCTCATCTAGTGTTTAATTGATTAAACACTATCGGCAAAAAAAATATTGTCCACGGTCGTTTCCAGTGCAGCAGCGATCTTCAAAAGCGTCTTTGTTGAAGTAGAACGCACAGTTCCGTTCTCCAAACCAGAGATCGTAGTGCGGCTAATTCCACTTTTAGCGGAGAGCTCTTCCTGCGTCATGCGCTTTTCTTCGCGGACTTCTTTGATGCGGTATCCCACGGCTTAACCTCCTTTCTGCCAAGATGTTTAATCCACTTGACACGAACACATTACCACGCAATTACATTGCTGTCAAGCGAATTGAACAAAAATGTTCAAAAAATTTTACGGACGCCTTGACGCTTATGGCTGCTCAATGTATAATAAACTTAACAAAACACGGAGGCGTCGGCTATGACACTTAAAGACCTCGTTATTAAGTACAGAACAGAAAATGGGCTTTCTCAACGCCAATTTGCGCTGCAATGTGGGCTCTCAAACGGATATATCAGCATGATCGAGAGGGGAGTCAACCCCAGCACAGGAGAAAAGATTACGCCGACCCTTCAGGCACTGAATAAACTTGCTACGGGGATGCACACGTCGCTGAATGAGCTTTTTACTCTCGTTGATGATATGGACGTAGACGTAAAAATGCCCGCCCTCAGTGACGAGGACGGGCAGGCGTCGGTCGATATGGAAATCATTTCACTTCTAGCTGGTCTGTCCGAAGCGAAGAAGCAGCAAGCAATCTCTTTTCTTCGCTTTCTTGCAGCTGATGGAGAAAAATAAGAAACTTCCTCTTTACGGCATCGGGTGTCTTGTCCAAAAGGCATAGTATGGCCAACAGTTCTTTGCTCGACATTGCAGTATCTCCTTTTCTCATAGGCTGCCGGCGCAATTATGATTATACCACAGCCTGACAGCTTGTGGATTTTTTCGTGAAAATATAACATTCTCGTTATTTCGACATAGAGGGGGAATTCCTATGAGAAAGCGCATAATCGTGCTATTGAGTATTTTGCTTGCAATCGTACTGATGGGCTGTGGAGAGGATACCGCGGCAGCATCTGCCGACACTGATTCCATTGAAAGCGCTATTTCAAACGCCTTGGCAGATGAAGTTCCGATTTTACTTGTTTCTGTTTCTAATAAGGACGGTCAATACTCGTTGGACGTTTCCGTAAGCTCCAGTGGAAAAGTGAGCAGTTTCGGAAACTATATTCTGGCTTCTAAATCAGCATTCGAGGCTTCGATACCAGAAGGACAACGCGGGCGGTTCTCTGTCAGTATGGCAATCAGCGGAAATAGTGCGTCGCTTTTGCGTTTTAGCGGTGATGGCGGTGCAGGCAAAGATGCTTTGACTGGAACGATGGTTGATACGAGATCTGGGGAAACTGTTTCAACAAAGATCGAAAGCCTAGAAGATCTTTGCAAGCTGTTTCCTGCGGTGAAGTTATACGTGGCAGGATAATATTCGTATTTGTGAACAGAAAGAGGGCGGGCAGCATTGTCAAAGCGCGAATCGAAAAGCGGCCAGAAGTGTTTGGCAGCGGAGCAGATCGGCGTGATCTACGCCCGATATTCCTCCCACAACCAGAAAGAAGAAAGCATCGAACAGCAGATCGCCGAATGCAGCGATTTCGCCGCAAAGAACGGAATCCGGATCGTCGGGATCTATGCGGATAAGGCTGTGTCTGGTCGCTCCGATCGGCGCCCGAATTTCCAGCGCATGATGCGTGACGCAGAGAAGCGGCAATTTCAGATCGTCGTGGCCTACAAGAGCAACCGTATTGCCCGCAATATGCTGAACGCTCTGCAGTATGAGGCCCGGCTTGATTTACTCGGAATCAAGACCCTGTATGCCAAAGAAGAATTCGGCAACACCGCTGCTGGCCGCTTTGCGCTGCGGACAATGATGAACGTGAATCAGTTCTATTCCGAGAACATGGGTGAGGACATCAAGCGTGGCATGGTGGACAACGCCAACGAATGCAAGGTAAACGGTATGCTCCCGCTCGGCTACGTCAAAAGCAAGGAGGGCAAATATGCCATCGCACCTGATGAAGCAGCCGTTGTCCGCGAGATCTTCGACAGTGTTCTGAAAGACGTGCCGGTTGCTGAGATTGCCCGCTCGCTCAACCAGCGCGGTATCCACACGAAGCTCGGCCGAGAGTGGAATAAGAACAGCTTCCATATCATGCTGAAGAATGACAATTACATCGGCGTCTATCGTCACTCTGGCGTTGTGGTCGAGGACGGAATACCGCCGATTTTGGAAAAGGAGGTTTTCACAGCCGTGCAGGAAAAGCTCGCAAATAAGAAAAAGACCGCCGGGCGGCGGTCGGCAAACGGAGAATATCTGCTTACAGGGAAGCTGTTCTGCGGCTATTGCGGCTCCTACATGATCGGTGTATCTGGCACCGGGGAGAACGGAACCGTGCATAATTACTACCAATGCCAGAAGCGTCACGCAGAGGGCCGATGTGAGAAGAAGAACGTGCGCCGCGACTTCATTGAAAAGTTGATCGCGCGTCTGACGCAGGATTACATCTTGCAGGACGATACAATCGAGTGGATTGCAGACAGCACCATGAGCTTTCAGGCCATGGCACGGAGGGAATCGGGCGTTGCTCAGCTCGAACGCGATCTGGCTGATAATCGCAAGGTTGCGAAGAATATCATGGCGGCAATCGAACAGGGAATCATCACGGAAACGACCAAGGCCCGGCTGCTTGAAGTCGAGGGAACGATACACGATCTGGAGCGTTCATTGTCCATAGCAAAGGCAGCGTCACAGCCGATAGAACGCGAACGAGTTGTTTTCTCGCTGGAGCAGATGCGCGAGGGAAACGTCGGAAGCAAGGAGCACCAAAAGAAGCTGATCGACACGTTCGTAAAATCGGTGACGCTTTGGGATGACCGCATTCAGATCGATTACTACCATACGCCCGGCAAACACAAATTCTCATATTCGCTGGAAGAATTGACGAGCAAAGCAGAAAACGAAAGTAATGCCTCGGACGTTCGTACAGACTCTCTTGAGCTCCACCATTGTCGTCGTGAACTGCACAGGTTCACGACGGCTTTTTTATTGGCAGCTACACCTTCGCGGCTATATGGCACGATCAAAAAGACGCAGGAATCAAATTCCTGCGTCTTTTTTGCATGTATTGATGGGGGTTTTCCTCAATGCCCGGCCCGGCTGGGGATCGTCTGAAGCTCGAAGCGGTAGGTCTGCCCGGCGTCCGGGTATTTTTCGCGGTCGACCGGGCTCAGGAACATATCCAGCGGCCGGACCCAGAGGCCGCCGTCGCCGTAAAGCTTGCGGTAGATCACGCAGGGCTCGTTCGTCTCGGAATCACGGGCAAGCGCCTCCACCAGATAATAATCCCCCTTGAAATGGCGGTAGACCTGCCCCAGCTGTACGTCACGCATGGAAAGCCTCCTTGTACTTTGATGCACCCATCATACCCGGGCGGCGGCCGCGTGTCAAGAAAAAGAGAGCTTGCCAAACGGGGGAAACTGTGCTATGCTGTCAAAACGCGTGTGCGCCGCTCGTTTACAAACTGTTTACAAATCGGCTGCAACCGCAACGGCGGCGCTGCGTCTGTAAAGACAGCGCGGATGACCGCGCAGAACATTTTCCAGGAGGATCTTACGTATGAAAAAATGGATCGCAATGCTGCTTGCCGTGCTGACGGCAGTTTCTCTGACGGCCTGCGCCGCGAAAAGCGGCGGACAGGAGACGGCGTCTGACATTCCGGACGCGCTGACGATTCTGGATACTGTCTGGGCAAGCTATTCCGAAGACGAAAAATTCCCGGCTGCGGGCGGCGATTATTCCGAAGAAAACATGACTGACGGCAAGCCCGGCAAGGTCTCGCTCGAGAAGCCGTCGGAGATCGAATATCTGCTGACGCTCCCGGCCTCCGTGATTGAGGAAGCGGATGACGCAGCCTCGCTGTTCCACATGATGAACGGCAACACGTTCACCTGCGGCGTTCTGCATCTGAAGGATGCCGGCCAGCTGGACGCGGCAGCCGGAGAGGTCAAGACCTATGTGATGAACACGCAATGGATGTGCGGCTTCCCGGACAAGCTGGTCGTCGCCAGCCTGGACGGCTATCTGATCTCCGTCTTCGGCGCAGAGGATCTGGTCGATACCTTCCGCGACAAGCTGCAGACTGCCTATCCCGGCACGCAGATCGTCTCTGACGACCCGATCGCATAACAACTTTGAAGTAAGGGGCTGCCATGCTGTTTTCAAGCGTTCCGTTTCTGTTTTATTTTCTGCCGTGCGTTCTGCTCGTCTATTTTCTGGTGCCGGGAACGCTGAAAAACGGTGTGCTGCTGCTCGCCAGCCTGTTGTTTTACGGCTGGGGCGAGCCGCGGTATCTGCTCGTGATGCTTGCGGCGATCGCGCAGGGCTATGTCTTCGGCCTGCTGATCGAAAAAAGCCGCGGAAAGCGGCGGGCCGGGCTTTATCTGGCGCTGTCGGTGCTGCTGAGTCTGGGGACGCTGGCGTATTTCAAGTACGCCGATTTTATGATCCGGAATCTCAACGCGCTGACGGGCCTGTCTGTCCCGCTGCTTTCGCTCGCGCTGCCGGTCGGCATCAGCTTCTATACCTTCCAGATCCTGAGCTATACCGTCGACGTGTACCGCGGGACGGTCCCGGCACAACGGAACCTGATCGATCTGGCAGCGTATATCGCCATGTTCCCGCAGCTCATCGCCGGACCGATCGTCCGCTATTCCGATATCGCGCCGGAGCTGCGCAGCCGTACCCACACGCTTTCGGACGCGGCGGCCGGGACGCGGCGCTTCGTGCTGGGGCTGGCAAAGAAGATCCTGTTTGCCAATCTGCTTGGCGAGCTGGTGTCCGGCTTCCGCGCCTCGCAGGAGCAGTCAGTGCTGTATTTCTGGCTGGGCGCGGCCGCGTTCACGCTGCAGATCTATTACGATTTTTCCGGCTACAGCGATATGGCCATCGGTCTCGGCCGCATCCTCGGCTTTCACTTTCCGGAAAACTTCCGCTATCCCTACTGCGCCGGCAGCATCACGGAATTCTGGCGGCGGTGGCATATTTCCCTTGGCAGCTGGTTCCGGGATTATCTCTATATCCCGCTGGGCGGCAACCGGAAGGGGAAAGGACGGCAGCTGCTGAACATTCTTCTCGTCTGGCTGGCGACCGGCCTGTGGCACGGGGCGGACTGGACATTCGTTCTGTGGGGACTTCTGTATGCGGCGCTGCTGACGGCAGAAAAGCTGTTTTTGCTGCGCGGGCTGAAAAAGCTCCGCGTGCTCAACCACATCTATGTGCTGCTGTTCGTCACGCTCGGCTTCGTGCTCTTTGACGCGGACAGCGTCCGCAGCGCGGCCGCGTCTGTCTGCGCGATGTTCGGCGGCGGAGGACTGCCGCTCGTCGGGCAGGAGAGCCTGTACGCGCTCAGAAGCGGTGCGGTGCTGCTCCTGAGCGCCGCGGTCGGCGCGACGCCGCTGCCGCGGCAGCTGATCACAGCCGTGCAGCAGAAACAGGCCGGACGGGCAGTGCTCGCCGTGCTGGAGCCGGTGGGTCTCTGCCTGCTGCTGGCCGTGTGTACGGCGTTTCTGGTCGACGGCTCGTTCAATCCGTTCCTGTATTTCCGGTTTTAGGAGGGCCCGCGATGGAAAAACGAAAAAACCTCGCCGTTGTCTGCCTATCGGCTGCCTTCCTGCTCGGGTTTCTGCTCTGGGGGCTTTGCAAGCCGGATGACGCCGTCTCCGTCAGCGAACGGCGGAAGCTCGCGCAGAAGCCGGAGCTGACGCTCTCGTCGGTCCTGCGCGGTGAGTTCATGACAAAATTTGAGACCTACACGCTCGACCAGTTCCCGCTGCGGGACAGCTTCCGACGGCTCAAAGCCGTGACGCTCCTGGACGTGCTGCGGGAAAAGGACAACAACGGCATCTACCTGGCCGACGGTTATGCGGCGAAGCTTGACCCGTCCATCGACGAGGCCTCCGTGCAGCACGCGGCGGACCGGTTCCAGCTCGTCTATGACCGCTATCTGGCCGGGACCGATGCGAAGGTCTACGCGGCCGTCATTCCGGATAAAAACGCCTTCCTGGCCCGGCAGAACGGCTACCCGGCCTATGATCCGGCAGACCTATCCGCGCTGCTGGCACAGAGCATGCCGTATGCGTCCATGATCGACCTGACCCCCGCGCTGTCGCTGGACAGCTATTACCATACCGACCTGCACTGGCGGCAGGAAGCGCTGCTGCCGGTCGCCCGGACGCTGGCCAAAGCCCTCGGCGTGACGCTGACGGAGGACTATGAGACCATAACGGCCGATCAGCCCTTCTACGGCGTCTACTGCGGCCAGTCGGCGCTGCCGCTGGAGCCGGAGCCGCTGTGGTATCTGACAAACGACACGCTGCGCGGCTGCACGGTCTATGACTATGAGACCGGCAGCGAGCTGCCCGTCTACGATCTGCAGCAGCTGGCAGGGGAGGACGCGTATGCGGTCTTCCTCTCCGGCTCCAAAGCGCTCCTGACCATCACGAACCCGGCAGCAAAGACGGACCGGGAACTCGTCGTCTTCCGCGACTCGTTTGCCAGCAGCCTCACACCGCTGCTTGCAGGGGCCTATGCAAAGATCACGCTCGTGGATATCCGCTACCTCCAGCCCGAGCGCCTCGGCACCTGGCTGACCTTCGATACCCAGGACGTCCTCTTCCTCTACAGTGCCCCCGTCCTCAACAGCAGCGAGACCATCCGCTAAAACAAAACAGGAGCCGCCCATCCGGGGCGGCTCCTGCTGTATATGGAAAAGATCTGCTCTCGAGCGAACAATTGAGGATCGTCAAGTCAGATGCCGAGGAGGCGTTTGGCGTTGCCGCCGAGGATGGCGGCTTTTTCTTCGTCGGTGAGGGGCAGACGGCGGATGTGCTGCAGGTCGTTCTGCGGGCTTCCCCAGGGGCAGTCGCTGCCGAACAGGATCCGCTCCGCACCGAAGGCCCGGACAAGGGAAACAAAGGCCTCGTCGGAAAGCATCTGCCGGTCCAGCGGCAGCGCTTCGTCCCGCGGGGTGAGCGAGCCGAGGGAGAAGGACGTATCGAGCAGGGCAGACGTATCCGCCAGCAGCTCCGGCACCTGCTCCCAGCAGCGCCAGCCGCCCATGTGCGCCAGCACGAGCTTCACCGGACCGACCTGCCGCAGCGCGCTGCGCGCCTTTTCCGGCGTGCAGCAGGCACAGCCGGGAAAGCCGATGTCATAGCCCGCGTGCGTGACCACGATGAGACCGAGCGTACCGGCGCGCTCAAGAATGCGCAGGTATTTGGGGTCGTCCAAATCGGTCTGCTGATAGGCTGGGTGGATCTTGACGCCGCGCATATTGGCCGCGGCGAGGCGGTCGAGCTCCTGCTTCCAGTCTTCGTAATCCGGATGGATGCAGCCGAAGGAGAACATATTTGTGACGAACGCGTGCTTGTTGTGCGCGGCGGCATAGTCGTTGATGTGATGGACCTGCTCCGGCTTTGTGGCGACAGGGAGGATGATCGAGCGGTCGACGCCCGCGGCGCGTTCGGCCAGCAGAAGCCCTGCGGCGGTGCCGCAGGTGTAAGCGGTGATGTTCGCCTGGCGGGAAAGACGGTCGATCGCGGCGTCTGCAATCGGGTCCGGGAAGGTATGGGTATGGAAATCAATGATCATGCGGGCCTCATTCCTCAGCTGCGGCCGGGGCCGTTGGTGTGCCACTGGAAGCGGGATTCCGTGCCGTGCAGCAGCCGGCCGATGTTGGAGCGGTGCGCCCAGATGACCAGCGCCGCGATGGCGAGCGAGAGGGCAAAGACCGTCCAGTTGCCGCGGAAAAAGAGCAGCGTCGTGACCGGGAAGCTGAACGCACCCGTCACAGAGCCGAGCGAGACATATCTCGTCGTCAGCCAGAGCAGCAGAAACAGCCCCCAGCCGACAGCGGCGATGCGCCAGTCGAGCAGCAGCAAAAGCGTGCCGCTGCAGAGAATGCCCTTGCCGCCCTTGAATGAATAAAAGGCAGGAAAGATGTGCCCGATCACGCAGAAGAGCGCGGAAAAGTACTCGCCCTCCAGCCGCAGCCCCAGATATTCGCCGAAGACGATCGAGCCGAGCTTGACCGCGACGAACGCCTTGAGCATGTCAATCAGAATGACGCAGACGGCAAACTTGCCGCCGTACACCCGGTAGAAGTTGGTCAGCCCCGCGTTATGGCTGCCGTGCTTGCGGATATCGTCGTGATAAAACAGAAACGAGGTAATGATCGCGCCGTTGCAGCAGCCAGCCAGGTACGAGCCGGCGGCCACGCAGACCATCAGCGCGACGGCAGCAGAGGTCAGTTCGTGCATAAATATCCTCCAAATTGATCAGATACCGGTATTCTACCGGATAAACCACGCCGATGCAAGCGGAAAATGGGGAAATCAGTCAGGATCGGGAAAATGTACGAACAAGGGCCGCTGCCATGGCAGCGGCCCGATCAGAATGAACAGATTATTATACCGGGACAGTAAAGTTGACGGCGATGGCTGTGCCGCGGCCGGGGTCGCTCTTGAGCTCGAGCTTTGCGCCGTGGTACTGCGCAGCGTGCTTCACGATGGACAGGCCGAGACCCGTGCCGCCGACTTCCTTGGAGTGGCTCTTGTCGACGCGGTAGAAACGCTCGAAGACGCGGCTCTGGTCGGCATACGGGATGCCGATGCCGGTATCCACGACGGAGAGCGTGACGGTCTGGCCATTCTGCCAGACGGAAACGGTGACGCTGCCGCCGGAAATGTTATACTTGATCGCGTTGTCGCAGAGGTTGTAGATCATCTCCTGCAGCAGCTGCTCAACACCTTCGATCACGGCGTGCTGGCCGGACAGAGTCAGCGTGATATCCTGTTTCTGCGCGACCGGCCGCAGGCTCTCGATCACCTGGCCGGACAGCGTGTACAGGTCGACCGGCGATTTGGAGAAGTTCGCCGTGCCTTCGTCCAGCCGCGACAGCTGGATGATATCGTCGACAAGGTCGATCAGCCGCCGGGACTCGCGATAGATATCGCCGGAGAACTCCTGCATCTTTTCCTTGGGCACCATGCCCTCCTTCATCAGCTCGGCAAAGCCCGTGATGGAGGTCAGCGGCGTCTTGAGCTCGTGCGACACGTTGGCCGAGAATTCCCGGCGCAGCGCCTCGCGCTGCTCACGTTCGGTCACGTCCATGAAGATGATGATCGCGCCGGTCACATGCCCGGCTGTGATGACCGGATTGGCAAATAGCTGCCAGGTCCCACCGCCGACGGTGATCTCCTCGTCGCCGCGCGTACCGGCGAGCGCGTTGTCGACCAGATCGAGCAGCTTGCCGGAACAGACTGCCTGATGCAGGTTTTCCGGCTTCTGCGCGTCATCGATGCCGAGCAGGCGCAGCGCGCTGCGATTGCTCGAAAGGATGCTGCACTTGTTGTCGACGATGAGGAAGCCCTCGCGCATGTTCTCCGTGATGGCGTCAAATTCGCGCTGGCGGGTGGAAAGCTCGCTCAGCTGGGTGCGGATGGTGCGGTTCTGCTCCTGCAGGCGGGTGATGAGCGGCTGCAGCTCCGGATAGGTCGGGGTCGCGTTCGGATTATCGGGATTGATGGCGTTGATGGGCCGGACGATCTGCCGCGCCAGCCGCATGGCAAGCAGGCCGCACAAAACCAGCACGAGCACGACGATCCACAAAGACGGCTGCACCAGCATCAGCGCCATGGCTGCGAGGCTCGTTTGCTTTCCTGCCACACGCAGGACCGTCCCGTCCTTCAGCAGAAGAGCATAATAGTTGTTTTTCTCCAGGATCGTGGAGGAATACCGGTCAGAGCGGCCGCTGCCGGTCTCAAAGGCTTCGGCGACCTCCGGCCGCTGGAGATGGTTTTCCATCGTGCTGGAGTCCGCCATATTGTCATAGAGGACCGAGCCGTCTGCCGCGATCCAGGTGATGCGCTCGCCGGACTGCACGGCGGAAAGATACGACTCACCGCCGCAGATCTGCATGCCCTCGGAGATATGCTCCGCCTCGATCGCCAGATTGTCGAATGCCTGCGCCTGATAATTGGAATACATGATAAAGAAGAACAGCAGGATGCACGCGAGCAGAACGGTAAAGCCAATCAGGAATGCATTGCGGAAGATCTTTGCGGTCATGCGTTTTCGCCTCCGATCTTATAGCCGATGCCGCGCACGGTCTCGATATAGCTGCCGGCCTCGCCGAGCTTGACGCGCAGCGTGCGGATGTGCACGTCGAGCGTGCGGTTCTCGCGTTCGGATTCAAAGCCCCAGACCCGGTCCATCAACGTTGCGCGGGTGAGGACGATGCCCTTGTTCCGCAGCAGCAGGCACAGAAGCTCAAATTCCTTGTTCGTCAGCGTCACATCCTTGCCGCCGACCTTGACCTCGTGGCGGTCCGGAGAGACGAAGAGCAGGCCGAGCGAAAAATCGCCGCTCGCCTGTGCGGGCTCCGCCCGGCGCAGGACCGCGCGGATGCGCGCGATGAGCTCGAGCATCGAGAAGGGCTTGGAAACAAAATCGTCCGCCCCGTGGTCGAGACCGATGACGCGGTCATACTCCGAATTTTTCGCGGTCAGCATGATGATGGGCAGCCGCTTGGTCGCGGGCCGGGCGCGGAGCTTGCGCAGGATGGACAGGCCATCCTCCTCCGGCAGCATAATATCGAGCAGAACGAGCTCCGGCATCTCGGCGTCCATCGCCCGCCAGAATTCCGACGGAAGCGCGAAGCCCTTGGCCTGAAAGCCCTGGCTGTCCAGCCCGTAGAGGACAAGCTTGCGGATGGAGTCGTCGTCTTCCAGTAAATAAATCATCTGTTTCACTCCTTTTGGACATACAATAGAATGGGAATGTAAAATCGTCGTGCCTCTTTTTGTTAAGTTTACGTGAAATGTAAACAAAAAGCAAGATTTAACATGAATTTAAGATAAAACCTACGATACATTTAAGATTCGGCATTTAACATACGATTAATACAACGAGAGGATGTTAGGCGTGGGTATTTCGAATGTGATCTCTCTGCTCAGCGGCATCGCGCTGTTCCTGTTCGGCATGGCACTGATGGGCGACGGACTGAAGCAGGTGGCAGGCAATAAGCTGGAGCTGATTCTATACCGGCTGACCGGCAGCCCGGTCAAGGGCTTCCTGCTCGGCACGGGCGTGACGGCCGTGATCCAGTCGTCCTCGGCGACGTCGGTCATGGTGGTCGGCTTCGTCAACTCCGGGATGATGAAGGTGCGGCAGTCAATCTCCATCGTGCTCGGCGCCATTCTTGGCACGTCCATTACGGGCTGGATCATCTGTCTTTCGGATATCGGCTCCACCGGCGGCTGGATGGACCTGTTTTCAACGGCGACGCTCACAGGCGTGATCTCCGTGATCGGTATCGTGCTGCGCATGGCGAGCAAAGACCCTGCTAAAAAGCACATCGGCGATATCCTGATGGGCTTTGCGGTCCTGATGTTCGGCATGTCCACGATGTCCGCGGCTGTGTCGCCGCTGCGCGAGGATCCGACCTTTATCCGCATCCTGACCTCGTTCTCCAATCCCTTCCTCGGCATCCTTTTCGGTACGCTTTTTACCTGCGTGCTGCAGTCGGCCTCCGCGGCCGTCGGCATTCTGCAGGCGCTGGCCTCGACGGGCATCATCGATTTTTCCATCGCGCTGCCGATCATCATGGGCATCGCCATCGGCGCGGCCATGCCGGTCCTGCTCTCCGCCATCGGCGCTTCGGTCGACGGCAAGCGCACGGCTATGGTCTATCTGGTCGCCGAGGTCACGGGCGTGATCTTCTTTGCTGCAATCTACTACTGTCTTGACGCGCTCATCCGCTTCCCATTCGCAGACCGCATCATGACGAGCGTCTCGATCGCTTTTGCCAATACGGTCTTCCGCTTCATCAAGGTCGTCGCGCTGCTGCCGTTCACGCGCCAGATCGAGAAGGTCGTCGACCTTCTCGTCCCGGACAAGCCGCAGCAAAAGCCGGTCGAGCCCGAGGCCGTCCGGCTCGAAGAACGCTTCATCCAGCACCCGGCGCTGGCCATCGAGCAGAGCCGCCTGACCATCAACGCCATGGCCGAGGAGGCCAAGCGGAACTTTGTCGAGGCCGTTGCCCTGCTGCATGGCTTCTCCGACGAACGCTATAAGCTGGTCGAGGATCTGGAAAAATCCGTCGACCGTTATGAGGATAAGCTCGGCACGTATCTGGTCAAGGTGACGGAACGGGAGATGACGGTCCGGCAGAACGCCGAGGTCTCCAAATTCCTGCACACGCTCTCCGACTTTGAACGCATCTCCGATCACGCGCTGAACATCGCCGAGGGCGCGAAGGAGCTGCACGAGAAAAACCTCTCCTTCTCCGACGCCGCTGCGCATGAGCTCGAGGTCGTGGAGGCTGCGCTGACGGAGATCCTGTCCACGGCCATCCGCTCCTTCGTCAACAACGATCTGCAGCTGGCGGCCCGCGTCGAGCCGCTCGAGGAGCTGATCGACAACCTCTGTGACGAGCTGAAGCTCCACCATGTCGACCGCCTGCAGAAGGGCCTGTGTACGCTCGGCCAGGGCTTCGTCTTCAACGATCTTCTGACCAACTACGAGCGCGTCGCTGACCATTGCTCCAACATCGCCGTTGCAATGATCGAGCTCGAGTCCGACTCGTTCGACACGCACGAATATCTCAACAGCGTGAAGGAAATGAAATCCGATACCTTTGCGCGCTACTATGAAGAATACAGCCGGATCTATCAGATCTGAGCCCGGACGGCAGGGGAGACCCTGCCGTTCGTCATGACAGAAAGGAGACCACCATGCTGACCGGACGCTTTGCACCGAGTCCCAGCGGCAGGATGCACCTGGGAAACGTTTTTTCCGCGCTGCTCGCGTGGCTGTCGGTGCGCAGCCGGGGCGGGCGGATGCTGCTGCGCATCGAGGATCTGGATCCGGACCGCTGCCGGCCGGAATACGCCGAGACGCTCAAGCGCGATCTGGACTGGCTCGGGCTGGACTGGGATGCAGAGCAGACGCCCCAGTCGCGCCGGACGGAGGCCTACCGCGCGGAGTTTGACAAGCTCGCGGCGCTTGGGCTGGTCTATCCCTGCTACTGCTCCCGGGCGGAGCTGCACGCGGCCTCCGCGCCGCACGCGTCGGACGGTACGGTCGTCTACGCCGGGACCTGCCGGGACCTGACGCCGGAGCAGCGCGCGGTAAAGACGCGCGCGCCTGCCTGGCGCGTGCGGGTCCCGGACGAGCGGATCACGGTGCACGACGGCCTGCAGGGCCTGTGGCAGGAGGATCTGGCACGCGACTGCGGTGATTTTATCATCCGCCGCTCCGACGGCGTGTACGCCTACCAGCTGGCCGTCGTGACCGACGATGCCGACGGCGGCGTCACCGAGATCGTGCGCGGCCGGGATCTGCTGTCTTCTACGCCGCGGCAGCTCTGGCTGCAGGAAACGCTCGGCTTTGCGCATCCGGCCTATTACCACGTGCCGCTCCTGACCGCCCCGGACGGGCGGCGGCTGAGCAAGCGGGAAAAGGATCTGGACCTCGGCGCGCTGCGGCAGCGTCTTTCGCCGCAGGAGCTGCTCGGGCAGCTGGCGTATCTGGCAGGTCTGCAGCCGGAAGCGGTGCCCGTTTCCGCTGCCGAGCTGGCAAGCCGCTTTTCCTGGGATCTGGTCGTGTCCGACAATATCGTAATTCATTCTGAATTCACATGAGACATATCAAAAGTGGAATAAGTTGATTCAGAACATGGAATGAATCGGTATTTTTTTATCGATTTTCTGGTTTACAAAGGAACCGTGTCTGTGATATACTAAAAATGTTGGATTATCAGAGCAAGCAAGAATATTACTGATGATTTGAAGGGATGAACAACTATGTACAAAATCGTGTGCAAAAAGGAACTGAACTCCGCAGTCACCTACATGGAGATCGAGGCTCCGTTCGTCGCCCGCAAGGCGAAGGCCGGACAGTTCATCATTTTCCGTGTCGATGAGAAGTCGGAGCGCGTGCCGCTGACCATCGCCGGCTATGACCGCGAAAAGGGCACGGTCGCGATCATCTTCCAGAAGGTCGGCCTGTCCACCGAGATGCTCGGCAGTCTGAACGAGGGCGACTATATCCAGGACTTTGTCGGTCCGCTCGGCAAGCCGACGGACGTGGAAGGCAAGAAGCGCGTCTGCGTCGTCGGCGGCGGCGTCGGCTGCGCGATCGCATATCCGTCTGCAAAGGCCTTTAAAGAGGCGGGTGTCGAGACCGACGTCATCGTCGGCTTCCGCAACAAGGACATCGTCATTCTCGAAGATGAGTTCAAGCAGGCCTGCGACCATCTGTATCTCATGACCGACGACGGCTCCTACGGCGAGCACGGCTTTGTTACCGTCAAGCTGCAGCAGCTGCTCGAGTCCGGCATCCACTATGACGAAGTGCTCGCCATCGGCCCGATCCCGATGATGAAATTCGTCTCCAAGACCACCGAGCCCTTCGGCGTCAAGACCGTTGTTTCGCTGAACCCCATCATGGTCGACGGCACCGGCATGTGCGGCGGCTGTCGTGTCACGGTCGGCGGCGAGGTCAAATTCGCCTGCGTCGACGGCCCGGACTTTGACGGCCACAAGGTCGATTATGACGAACTCATGAGCCGCAACAGCGTCTATCGTGACAGAGAAGCAGAAGAGCGCAAGACCCATATCTGCCGCATCCAGAAGATGGGCGAAGAGCTCATCAAGTAAGGGGAGGGAACAATCATGGCTAATATGCAGGCTACCAAGACTCCGATGCCGGAGCAGGACCCGAACGTCCGCAACAAGAATTTCAAGGAAGTCACCCTGGGCTATACCGCCGAAATGGCCATCAATGAGGCCAAGCGCTGCCTGCAGTGCAAGAAGCCGCACTGTGTCGAGGGCTGCCCGGTCAATATTCATATTCCCGAGTTCATCCATGAGGTCGCCGAAGGCAACTTCGAAAAGGCCTATGAGATCATCACCGATACCAACTCGCTGCCCGCCCTGTCCGGCCGTGTATGTCCGCAGGAGACGCAGTGCGAGTCCAAGTGTGTCCGCGGCAACAAGGGCGAGCCGGTCGCCATCGGCCGTCTTGAGCGCTTCGTCGCCGACTGGTACCGTGAGAACGTCAATGCCATGCCGAAGAAGGCCGAGTCCAACGGCCTGAAGGTCGCGGTCGTCGGCTCCGGCCCGTCCGGCCTGACCTGCGCGTCTCTGCTTGCCAAGAAGGGCTATCAGGTGTCCCTGTTTGAGGCGCTGCACACCGCCGGCGGCGTTCTGGTCTACGGCATCCCCGAGTTCCGTCTGCCGAAGGCCATCGTTGCCAACGAGGTCGAAAAGCTGAAGGCGCAGGGCGTCGAGGTCATGACCGATATGGTCATCGGCAAGGTCCTGTCCATCGACGATCTGTTCGAGATGGGCTTCAAGGCTGTCTTCGTCGGCTCCGGCGCGGGCCTGCCGATGTTCATGCACATCCCCGGCGAGTCGCTCAAGGGCGTCTGCTCGGCAAATGAATATCTGACCCGTATCAACCTCATGAAGGCTTATCTCGAAGAAAGCGACACGCCGATCCTGCACTCCAAGGCGGCCGCGATCGTCGGCGGCGGCAACGTCGCCATGGACGCCGCCCGCTGCGCCAAGCGCATGGGCACCGAGAAGGTGTACATCGTCTACCGCCGCGGCGAGGCCGAAATGCCCGCAAGACTCGAAGAGCAGCATCATGCCAAGGAAGAGGGCATCGAGTTCATGACCCTCACCAACCCGACCGAGATCATCGGCGGCGAGGATGGCCGTGTCTGCGGCATGAAGTGCATCAAGATGGAGCTCGGCGAGCCTGACGCGTCCGGCCGCCGCCGCCCGATCCCCGTGGAGGGCAGCGAATTTGTCCTCGACGTCGACATGGTCATCATGTCCCTCGGCACGTCCCCGAACCCGCTGATCCGCTCCACTACCCCCGGCCTGGAGACCAACAAGAAGGGCGGCATCATCGTCGACGAGAACGAGATGTCCACCCGCGAGAACGTCTTCGCCGGCGGCGACGCCGTCACGGGCGCTGCGACCGTCATCCTGGCCATGGGCGCAGGCAAGAAGGCCGCGGAAGCCATCGACCGCAAGCTGCAGGGCAAATAAGTGGTTTGATCCCGCCCGGATCCGGTTACAATCTCCATAAACGCGAAGCCCCGGCAGCGTTGGCTGCCGGGGCTTTTGTAAAGGGGAGGAAACCGATGAAAGTCAAAGACTGTATGACAAAGCACGTGATCAGCGTCGGCACGCAGGAGCCGGTCAGCGTGGCGGCCCGGCTGATGAGCCGGTATAACCTCGGCATTCTGCCGGTGCAGACGCCGGATGGACGCCTGTGCGGTATGGTGACCGACCGGGACGTCGTCCTCCGCTGCGTCGCAGCGGGGAAGGACGCAGAGGCTGTACCGGTGCGAGAAATTATGTCAACCGGCGTCCTGGCCGTCGAGGCCTCGGACGATACCGCGCGCGCAGCGCGGCTGATGTCCCGCGCGCAGCTGCGCCGCCTGCCTGTCACGCAGAACGGGCATTTGACCGGCATGCTCTCGCTGGCAGATCTGGCCAGACGCGGGAATTTCAGCATGGAGACGGCCCAGTGCATGGAGTCCATCTGCAGCCCGGTCGTCCATCTGGACTGACCGGGCGGAAAAGCCGCAAAAATCTTAGATTTTCTGCAAAAAATCATTTGACAAGCCAAAACTTCTCTGGTATAATTTTTAAGCCGCATTAAAGAGGTCAGAAGCTGCTCCGGCACACCTCAAGAGCGAGTCTACAAAGAAAAGGTAGGTGCAAACGAATATGCAGGCTATTATCGTTACCGGCGGTAAGCAGTACAACGTCAAGGAGGGCGATGTGATCTACATCGAGAAGCTCGCGGCGGAGGCTGAAGAAACCGTGACCTTCGATCAGGTTCTGGCAGTTGTTGACGGCGCTGACTCCAAGTTCGGCACGCCCACAGTTGCAGGTGCTAAGGTTGAGGCTAAGGTTCTGAAGAATGGCAAGGGCAAGAAGATCCGCGTCTTCAAGTACCGCTCCAAGAAGGACTCTAAGTCCCTCCAGGGCCACAGACAGCCGTACACCAAGGTGCAGATCGAGAAGATCGCGCTGTAAGCTATGACACGCGTCGAATTTTTCGATCACGAGGGCAGGATCACCGGATTCTGCTGTTCGGGCCACAGCGGCTATGCAGAGGAAGGCAGCGACATCGTGTGCGCGGCCGTCTCCACAGCCGTCAAGCTTGCCGAGTGTACCATCAATGATGTGCTGGGCGAGCACGCAAAGACCAGGGTGAACGAAGATGAGGCCCGGATCACCTTGACCCTTCCCGCGACCTGTGAAAGCGAAGAGGCCGTACAGGCGGTCCTCTCCGGCATGATGCTCACATTGTGCAGTCTGCGGGATGACTATCCTGATTATATCGAAGTTTTGGAGGTGCAAAACGATGCTTAACATGAGTTTCCAGTTCTTCGCACACAAGAAAGGCGGCGGCTCCACCAAGAACGGCCGTGATTCTGAATCGAAGAGACTCGGCGCGAAGCGCGCTGACGGTCAGTTCGTTCTGGCTGGCAACATCCTCGTTCGTCAGAGAGGCACGCACATTCATCCGGGCAACAACGTCGGTATCGGCAAGGACGACACCCTGTTCGCTCTGATCGACGGCAAGGTCAAGTTCGAGCGTATGGGCAAGGACCGCAAGATGTGCTCCGTCTACGCAGAACAGTAATTTTGTTGTGAAAACCCCGAACGACTCCCGTTCGGGGTTTTTTCTTGAAAGGTGCGGCAGCATGACCTACTATCACGCTTCTCCGGCAGGCGGACTGCAAATGCTTGAACCGAGGAAGTCTCCGTATTTTGACAAGCCCACGCAGGTATGCCTGACGTCGCTGCGCGCGATGGCACTGTTCTACCTAATCCGGAATTATGAATACGCATACGGCTATACCCGGCAGGGGAAGCTGTACTTTGACGATCCGTTCCCCGATGCGCTGAAAAAGCTCTACGCCGGAAGATCCGGCTGGCTCTACACCTGCGAAGACGGCGATTACAAGAAGACAGAAATTCTGAACGAGTTCGTGTCCGCGCAGCCCGTCCGCATTATTGGCGCGGAGTATATCCCGGACGCCTATGAGGCGTTTTTGCAGGAACAGGCGGCGGGAAACATCCTGCTGCTCGATTACGCGCATTTTGCGTCCGACCCGGAGAAATTCGCAAAGAAGCGTGCCTGGCTGCAAAAGGCCATCTCCGAAGAAATTCGGAAAAAGGAGATCTGGAAAGCCCCGGATTCCGACCGCGCGCACTATTATCAGGAGAACTATCCGGAAATCTGGACAAAGACTACGAAAACCTTACTGACAGAGGAGGAACCTCATGTTTATTGATAAAGTACGCATCTCGGTCAAGGCCGGCGCGGGCGGCAACGGCGCAGTGGCCTTTCACCGGGAAAAATACGTGGCTGCGGGCGGTCCGGACGGCGGCGACGGCGGCAACGGCGGCTCCATCGTCCTGCGTGTGGACGACAACCTGTCCACGCTGATGGACTTCCGCTACAAGCGCAAATATACCGCGCCGAACGGCGAAAACGGGCAGGGCAAGCGCTGCCGCGGCAAAAACGGCGAAAACCTCATCATCAAGGTCCCCAGAGGCACCGTCGTGCGCGATCTGGAGACGAATGAGATCATCAAGGATATGTCCGATTCCAACGATTTCGTCCTCTGTAAGGGCGGCCGAGGCGGCTGGGGCAACCAGCACTTCGCTACGCCCACCCGGCAGGTGCCGCGCTTTGCCAAGGCCGGCCTTCCCGGCGAGGAACACGACGTGATCCTCGAGCTCAAGCTGCTGGCCGACGTGGGCCTTGTCGGCTTCCCGAACGTCGGCAAATCGACGCTCCTGTCCGTCACATCCAACGCGCACCCGAAGATCGCAAACTATCATTTTACCACGCTCTACCCGAACCTCGGCGTCATCTACGTCGCCGACGGCGTATCCTTCGTCATGGCCGATATCCCCGGCATCATTGAGGGCGCGGCCGACGGCGTTGGCCTCGGTCACGACTTCCTGCGGCATATCGACCGCTGCCGGCTGCTCGTGCATATCGTCGATGTCTCCGGCAGTGAAGACCGCGACCCCGTCGATGATTTTGAGAAGATCAACGAGGAGCTCCGTCAGTATTCCCCGGATCTTGCCGCGCGTCCCATGATCGTCGCGGCCAACAAGGCGGATCTTCTGCCGCCGGACAGCGACAATCTCGAGCGGCTGAAGGCGCACGTCGAGGCGCAGGGCTACGAATTCTACGTGATCTCCGCGGCCACCACGCAGGGCACGCGCGAGCTCATGAAGACGATCGCGGGCAAGCTCGCGGCGCTGCCGCCCGTGACGATCTATGAACCGGAGTATGTCAAGCCGCTGGCGGAGGCTGGAGACGCGAGCGACCTCAGGATCGAACGCTATGACGATCTGTGGGTCGTGTCCGGACAGTGGCTCCAGAAGCTCCTGAACGATATCAACTTCGATGATTACGAGTCCCGCATGTACTTTGACCGCCAGCTGCGCAAGAGCGGCCTCTTTGACCGCCTGGAAGAGCAGGGGATCGAAGACGGTGATACGGTCAGCATCTACGATTTTGAGTTCGACTACACGAAATAACAATAATGAGCAAACAAAAGCCCGCGGCATGAGCCGCGGGCTTTTGTTTGAAGAAAGAAAAGAAAAAGAGAAGAAAGAGAGGATTGGGTGAATCCTTGATTCTGAATATACAGGACAATCATGTCCGAACTATGAACGAGGAGAAAAGGAATTGTGAACATTTGCACCGATTTCCCGCACCCCGCAGGGCAGGCGGCATTTGCCACGGAAGACCGCCCGGCGAAAAAAATTGAAAACAACACTTGACAAATCCCGACTTTATGCTATAATAACGGAGCGCTCTTGAGAAAGACAACCTGCTGCTGTAGCTCAGTCGGTAGAGCGCGTCATTGGTAATGACGAGGTCGGCAGTTCGAATCTGCCCAGCAGCTCCAAAAACCGGTTTATTCCATCGGAATAAACCGGTTTTTTGTATCCGTTTTGTATTCGAACTGCACTTTGCCCGGTCGGACGGAATCCCTGCTGGACAGGGAGTATCCCGGTGTGATAAAATCATTCTATCGCGCAAGGGAGGTTCGCCGATGCCGGTAAATGTGAAAAATCTGATCGCCGAAACGTTTGTAAAGCTGTCGGACGAAAAGAATATCGACAAGATCACGGTAAAAGACATCGTGGAGGCATGCGGGATCTCCAGGCAGGCGTTTTATTATCATTTCCGGGACCTGCTGGAGGTCATCGAGTGGTCGATGGAGCAGGCCTTTGGGCAGCTGCTGGACCGGAGCCTGCAGGAGGACGATCCGGAGATCGTGCTGAACGATTTTATCACGGCTTCGGAAAATGCCGCGCCGTTTATGCAGAAACTGTTTCGCTCCCAGAAGCGGGAACAGGTGGAGCGGATGATGGCGCGCTGCGCCCGGAGCTATTTGCAGGAGCTGATCTCTGCGAAGGGAAAACTGCCGAGGATCCCGTATGAGGATCTGGACATTGCCCTGAATTTCTGTACGTACGGCATTGTCGGGCTGCTGCTGGAATGCTGCGACAAGAAAAAGGCGGTCGACCGGGAAACAATGGCCCGTCAGATGTACCGCCTCCTGCAGGGGCGGATCGGAGAAGCGGATCCGGTCCGCGCATAGACGGATAGATAGACAGATCCCCCGATGTGTAAAAGGGCTTTACACATCGGGAGATCTGTCTATACACAAACGCTGTTTTGCGAATGGCGCTGCGCCGGGATCCCTGCTATAAATAGGGTGATCTGATCAAGAAGGAGGCGTTATGGATCTTGTGTGAAAACAATGGGATCTTTGCAGGAAAGCTCCATGAGATAGAAGGTCAATACGGCCGGATTCTCAGCCGTCTTCGCGTGGCTCAGTATGAAAGCCATGACGAGATCCGGCGGACGATCCGGCAGCTTGAAGCGGAATGCCGGGGAACCGAATTGCTGCTGGAGCAGAGCATTGCAGACTGCCGTTCTCCCGCGGTTTCCGCGCTGGCGGCTGCGCAGCTTGACTACGACCAGAAGGTCCGGCATATCCTGCACGATGAGCTGCCGGGATATCTGCATGAGGAAGGGAACGACCGCATCGCAGATCAGGCGGAAGCGGCGAGCCTGTACGGCGAATATGCCATCGATTTTGCCGCCCAGGCCATGCGGCATGCGCTGCTCGCCGCGCTGTCGGCGATCGACCTGCAGATGAGCTGCGAGGAAGCAGCGCAGAAACCGGCTGAAAACGAAAGATAAGGAGGCTTCAAAATGAAGGAAGTAAAATCCCCGAAAAAACCGCTGATCTACTACTACAGCATCATCCTGCTGATCGTGCTGTTGTTCAATCTGATCGTGTCCCCGCTGCTGATGAAAAATCAGGTGACTGAGGTGGACTACGGGACGTTCATGCGCATGATCGAGGAAAAGAACATCGGAGAAGTCGAGGTCGAGGACGACGAGATCCTCTTTACCGACAAGGACAAGCAGCAGGTCTACACGACCGGCGCGATGGACGATCCGACGCTGACGCAGCGCCTGTATGATTCCGGCGCGACGTTCACAAAGGAGATCCAGAAGACGATGTCGCCCGTGCTGAGCTTCGTGTTGACGGCCGTTCTGCCACTGGTGATCTTCATTGCCATCGGCCAGTACATGGGAAAGAAGCTGGTAGAAAGCGCCGGCGGCAAGAACTCCCTGATGTTCGGCGGCACCGGAAAATCCGGCGCGAAGGTCTACGTCCAGTCCACACAGGGCATCCATTTTGAGGATGTGGCCGGTGAGGACGAGGCAAAGGAATCCCTCGCCGAGATCGTGGACTATCTCCACAACCCGCAGAAATACACCGCTGTCGGCGCATCGATGCCGAAGGGCGTACTGCTCGTCGGCCCTCCGGGAACCGGCAAGACCATGCTTGCAAAGGCTGTTGCAGGTGAGGCAAACGTGCCGTTCTTCTCCATGTCCGGCTCGGAGTTTGTCGAGATGTTCGTCGGCATGGGCGCAAGCAAGGTGCGCGACCTCTTCAAGCAGGCCAAGGAAAAAGCACCCTGCATCGTCTTCATCGACGAGATCGACGCTATCGGCAAAAAGCGTGACAATCAGCTTTCCTCCAACGATGAGCGCGAGCAGACGCTCAACCAGTTACTCACCGAAATGGATGGCTTTGAGGGCAACAACGGTGTCATCATCCTCGCCGCGACGAACCGGCCTGAATCGCTCGACCCGGCACTGACGCGACCCGGCCGCTTTGACCGCCGTGTGCCCGTCGAGCTGCCTGACCTTGCGGGCCGCGAAGCCATTTTGAAGGTCCACGCGAAAAAAATCAAGACTGCCGACGATGTGGATTTCCATACCATCGCGCGCATGGCCTCCGGCGCGTCCGGCGCGGAGCTTGCCAACATGATCAATGAGGCCGCGCTGCGCGCTGTGCGCAACAATCGCACCGTCGTGACGGAAGCTGACCTGGAAGAAAGTATCGAAGTCGTCATTGCGGGCTATCAGAAGAAAAACGCCGTGCTGTCTGACCATGAAAAGCAGGTCGTTTCGTACCATGAGATCGGCCATGCCCTTGTCGCAGCCCTGCAGACGCACTCGGCACCTGTGCAGAAGATCACCATCATTCCGCGTACCTCCGGCGCGCTGGGCTATACCATGCAGGTCGATACCGCAGATAAGAACCTCATGACCAAGGAGGAGATCGAGAACAAAATTGCGACCTTCACCGGCGGCAGAGCCGCAGAAGAAGTCGTCTTCGGCGAGATCACGACCGGCGCGTCCAATGATATTGAGCAGGCCACCAAGCTGGCCAGAGCCATGATCACCCGCTACGGTATGAGCGAGGAATTTGATATGGTCGCCATGGAGACGGTCACGAACCAGTACCTCGGCGGCGATACGTCGCTGGCCTGCTCCGCCGACACGCAGAACCGCATTGACGCGAAGGTCGTGGAGCTGGTCAAGACGCAGCATCAGAAAGCGAAGAATATCCTGCTGGAAAACCGCGAAAAGCTGGACGAGCTGGCGAAGTACCTCTATGAAAAAGAAACGATCACCGGTGAGGAATTTATGCGCATTCTGGGACAGGAGGGCAAAGCACAATGAGACGACGTTCTGGATTCGGATGGATGGAATGCATTGAGGGAGTCCTGCTGCTGGGGCTTGGCAGCTACACCTTTGCGCAGCCGGATCGTGCGCTGACGGGATTTATCATCATGTACGGCATCGTCGCTGTGACGATGGGCATCGCGGATATCCTGCTCTACGTCCGTGTGGAGCGCTTCACAGGCTTCGGCCCGATCGTTTCCCTGATCTCGGGCGCACTGAGCGTGATGACGGGCGTGATGCTGCTCGTCTATCCGAACGCCGGGAAATGGGTGATGAGCCTGCTGTTCCCGCTGTGGTTTCTGGCGCACTGCATCGGCCGCCTGTCCGGCCTGCATACGGTCCGCCTCTGGGCCGGGGACTTTACCTATTATTTCACGCTGATCATGAATGTGCTTGGCCTGATCCTCGGCGGTCTGATGCTGGTCGATCCGCTGGTCTCGTGGCTGTCCGCCCGGTATCTTGTCAGCTTCTATCTGGTCCTGCTCGGCGTGGACTGTGTCATTCTGGCCTTCAGCAAGCTCGGCTCCAGAGAATAGAATGTTACGCCGGAGGCTGCAGCTTCCGGTTATGCATCGGCAAAGCGGCGGCGATCTTGCCGCCGCTTTGCCGTTTTGATTTTTGCTTGCTGTTTGGCGCGTCAGACGCTTGCAAAGCAGCAAGCGGCGTGGTAAACTGAAAACAGATCGAAGCGGCTGCCGACGGGCAGCTTTTCCAAATGCAAATGGTTAGAGATGACTAACTAAAAGAACAGGAGGACCTGCAGATGTCCAGAAAAGCGACGGAATTTCAGAAAAAAGAAATGAGCAAAATGTACCGGGGAAAGGAGATCTTCAAGCCGCTGCAGACGGGCTGGATCGACGAGCATGTGGCCTGCGTGCGCGAGTGGGTAGCGAATATCTTCTTCTACCGCAAGGGCGATACCACCCTCATGTTTGACGCCGGATACAACTATGATCGTCTCGAAGAGAAGATGGGCTGGCTCGGCATCGATCCGAAAAGCATCCGGCAGATCTTCATCACCCATCAGGATACCGACCACGTCGGCGCGGTGGAGGCCGACAGCCCGGGGCTGTTCCGCGATGCGGTCCTGTATGTCGGCGAGACGGAGAACTGCTACCTGACCGGCGAGGTGCGCCGCAAGGTGATCTATCACCTCTACAAGCTGCCGCAGGTGACCATCCGCAACGAAAAGGTGCTGCTCAAGGATGGCGACGTGCTGGATATTGACGGCATCCGGGTCGAAGGCTTCCTGGTCCCGGGGCATACCTGGGGGCATATGGTGTATCTGGTCGACGACAAGTATTTGTTCACCGGCGATACCATCTGGTTCGGCGCGGACGGCGGCTACAGCTTTATTTCCGCCCTGGCGGAGGACAACAAGCTGGCGGTCCGCTCGCTGGCAGAGCTGGAGGCAAAGCTGCAGGCGCGCGGCCTTCACCCGTATTTCATCACCGGCCATACCGGCTGGACAGACGATTTTGCCTTCGCCTTTGCCCACAAGGACCGGCTTTGCTCGCCGTTCAGCAAGCGCGTGCACGATCCCAGCGCGCCCTATGACGCGTACGATGAATCGGACGATACCGAGCAGCGCGCAAAGTCCGGATTCCTGAAGCCTGTCAGCCCGGTGTAAGGGAAGCGGGCTGACGGAAAAACCGGAAACCCCGTCAAAGCCCGGGCGTTTTGCACCGGGAAGCGAGGAAAAAGGTCACGCTGGCCTCCGTGTCCGTCAGCGGAATATTGACCCGGCCGGGATACGCGGTCTGGAGGCGGCGCTGGCCGTAATCCGTGGTGAAGCAGGGGAGAGACGAGGCGTTTACCAGCTCGTCGAATACGGCAGTGTCGGTCTGCACAAGGAACTTGGAGGCGGGCATTTTCTCCCGGCAGAGCGTGTCCCAGAAGCCGAGCTCGGAGCGCAGGAGAAAATTGAAGCCGTTGATCTCCGCAAAGGTCAAAGACGACTGCTTTGCCAGCGCGTGCTCCGGCGGGACGCAGACAAACAGCTGCTCCTGCAAAAAGGGCTTTGCTCCTGCGAATGGGAAGGGCAGGACGGCGACGTCGCACGAGCCGTCTTCCCACGCGGCAAGGACATCCTCGTTCTGGCAGACGGCGGAGGCCAGCATCTTTTCCGGCTGCGCTGCGTTCAGCTTCCGCAGCAGCTCCCACAGAGGCGCGGGCGCGCAGGCGCGGATGACGATGGTCCGCTGCCGCTGGTCAAACGTGCGGACCTGCGCGACGGCCAGCTCCGCTTCCTGCAGCAGCTTGCGCGCCGCCGCCACGGCCAGCTTGCCGGTCTCGTTCAGCTCGATCCGGTTCTTGCCCCGCGTGAAGAGCGGCACGCCGAAATACTGCTCCAGATGCTGCATCGAGCGTGTAATGGACGGCGTGGAGAGATGAAATTCTTCTGCCGCGCGAGGAGTTTTTCCTGACCACCAAGGTCTGGATCACGAGTGCGGGCTATGAAAAAGCCAGGGCATCCATCGAGGAATCCATGCGCAAGCTGCGCACTGATTATCTCGACCTGCTGCTCATCCATCAGCCGTTCGGCGATTACTACGGCACCTACCGCGCGATGGAAGAACTGTACAAGGCCGGCAGGCTCCGCGCGATCGGCGTTTCCAACTTCGGCCCGGACCGGTATCTCGACATCCAGCATTTCGCAGAGATCAAGCCTGCCGTCAACCAGATCGAGACGCATGTGTTCCAGCAGCAGAAAACGGCGAAGGAATACCTCAAAAAGTATGGCTGTCAGATCGAATCCTGGGGCCCGTTTGCCGAGGGCCGCAAGGATATGTTCACGAACCCTGTGCTGACCCAGATCGGCGAGAAGTACGGCAAAACCGCCGCGCAGACCGCCCTGCGCTTCCTGCTGCAGAGTGATGTCGTCGTGATCCCGAAGTCTACACATAAGGACCGGATGCAGCAGAACTTCGACCTGTTCGATTTTACCCTCACGCCGGAGGATATGGCGGCCATCGAGGCGCTCGACGGCGGTGAGAGCCTGTTCTTCTCGCATTACGATCCCAAGACTGAGGAGTGGTTCATGTCCATTCTGTAATACAGAAAAAACCACCTGCCTGAGCCTTCAGGCAGGTGGTTTGCAGTTTTATTGTCCGTTCATCCGGGCCAGGACCTGATCCTTGCTGCGGATGGCAGTGTTGGCGCCGACATGCTCGACAGCGACAGACCCGGCCGCGCAGGCGAATTTGGCGCTCGCCAGCGTATCCCAGCCCTGTGACTTTGCGTACAGGAACGAGCCGACGGACGTATCGCCCGCGCCGGTCGTATCGACGCAGCGGCAGGGGAACGCGGGAATGTGTGCCTCGATCCCGTCGGCAGAGACATAGCAGCCCTGTGCGCCGAGCTTGATCACGCAGTTGGCCGCGCCCATCTTGTGCAGCGCCTGCGCCATCTTCTCCGGGCTCCCGGTCTCGCCGTCCAGCTCCGGCAGCACCATGGCGCCGCCGACCGAGACAAAGGCGGAATCGCGGATCACGGCTTCGTCCAGATCCTCATAGCGCAGCGCCAGATTCTGACCGGACTGGAAGAGAAAATGCCGCTCGTGTGCCTCGTCGATCAAAACGACACAAATTGCGGTCGGTACGTCGATGCGCCGGTCAAAGACCGAGAGGGGATAGCGCGAGAGCTGCTGCAGCAGCACGTCGCCCAGCCGGTCGACACCGGCCGCGCCCATCAGCGCCGTCCGTGCGCCGAGCTGCGAGAGGACGATCGCCCGATTGAGCGCGTCGCCGCCGAGCGTCAGCTACGCGTGGTCGAGCAGCGTCATCTCCCGGTCCAGAATGTGTCCGTTCATGCCCGGGATCATCAGGTCGATCACCTGCAGACCGATGGTCAGAACGTCAAACCGCTTCACGCATTACCCCTTTCCGCAACCGCCGAACAGCTCCAGCTTGCGCACGGTCGCCTCGACCATGGCGTCCTCCGCCAGCAGGTTCAAGTCGGTATAGCCGGCGTCCGGATGCTCGGCGATGGCGCGCTTGGCGGCGAGGATCACGTCGGTGAAGACGCTGATCTTGCTGATGCCGCCCGCGACGGTGTTGCGGAAATCGTCATCCGACAGACCGGAGCCGCCGTGCAGCACGAGGGGAACAGAGACGGTCTTGCGGATCTCGCGCAGACGCGGGATATCGAGCTTCGGCGTCGCCTTGTAGACGCCGTGGCACGTGCCGATGGAGACGGCGAGGAAGTCCGTGCCGGTCTGGTCGACAAAGGACTTGGCTTCCTCCGGCTCCGTGTAGACCATCTGGTCGACCTTGCCGTTGCTGTCGGTCAGACCGCCGACGCTGCCGAGCTCGCATTCCACGCCGACGCCCATGCCGTGCGCGATACGGACGATCTCGGCGGATTTGCGGATGTTCTCCTCGCTGGTCTTCTCACGGGAGCCGTCATACATGACGGAGCCGAAGCCGGCGCGCAGCGCCTGCATCAGAAGCTCAAAGTTATAGGTGTGGTCCAGATGGACGGCGACGGGGACCTTGGCCCGGCGGGCCTGCTCGCCCTGCGGCACGGGCTGACGATCGTGACGAACTCGGCCCAGATCACGCCGCTGCTCGCAGACAGCGACAATACGGTCTACGCCCTCGGCGGACAGGTCCGCGCGACGAGCCTGGCCTGCGTCGGCATGTGGACGCTCACTGCGCTGCGGACGCTGCGCGCGGATATTGCGCTGATCGGCACGAACGGCGTGCTGGGCCATACCGGCCCCTGCACCTCGATCTACAGCGAGGCGGAGGTCAAGACGGCTATGGTCCAGTGCGCGAAAAAAGCATCGTGCTCTGCGACGGCAGCAAATTCCGGGAGGAAGCGGTCATCCAGTTTGCCGACTGGCAGCAGATCGACTGCCTGATCACCGACCAGACCGCGCCGGAAGCGGAGCTTGCCGCCATCCGCCAGAAAACGACCGTACTGGTCGCGGGCACATAAAAGCATCCCCGGCTGCAGGCGCAGCCGGGGATGTTCGTTTCAGGCAAAGGTCACAGCAGGAGCGCAGAGAGCTCGTCAACGGTCTCGTCGAAGACGCGCAGCGCGCTGCGGACAGTGTCGGGCTTGGTGAGGTCGATGCCCGCGATCTTGAGCTCCTCGAGCGGATAATCGCTGCCGCCGGTCGTGAGGAACTTCAGATAACCGCTTGCGTCGCCGGTCGTCAGGATGTGCTCGGCGATGGCCACGGCGGAGGAGAAGCCGGTCGCGTACTGATAGACATAGAACGCGCGGTAGAAGTGAGGGATATACGACCATTCCGGGTCGATATCCGCGTCGATGCCGATGCCGTCATAATACGTGGCTTCGAGATCGTGATAGACCTTGTTGAGCGCAGAGGCCGTCAGCGGCTGACCCGCGGCATAGAGATCGTGCGCTTTGCGCTCGAACTCTGCGAACAGCGTCTGCCGGTAGAGCGTCGTGCGGAAGCTCTCAAGGAAGTGATTGAGAATATATGCGCGGCGCTTTTCATCCGTCTCGGTCTTCAGCAGATACTTGGTCAGCAGAACTTCGTTGACCGTCGAAGCGACCTCGGCGACCATGATGCGGTAATCGTGATTGACATAATCCTGCGTCGTATCCGAGAACCAGGAATGCATGGAGTGGCCCAGCTCATGTGCCAGCGTGAACGCGTCGCCCAGCGTCCCGGCATAGTTCATGAGCACATACGGATGCACGCCGAACACGCCGCAGGAGAACGCACCGGACTGCTTGCCGTCGTTCTCATACACGTCGACCCAGCGCTCGGCGAACGCGCGGTCCAGCAGCTTCTGGTACTCCTCGCCCAGCGGCAGCGTCGCCTTCTTGACCAGGTCCTTCGCGTCCTCAAACGCGATGGGATAGTCGACGTCCTCCACGATGGGGACGTACAGATCAAATACGTCGATCTTGTCGAGCTTCAGCGCGCGGCGGCGCAGTTCGAGATACTTGCGCATGGAGGGCAGGCTCTCGTGCACGGCGTCGATCAGGCTGTCATAGACGGACACGGGCACATTGCCGCCGTCCAGCGCCGCTTCGCACGCGGAGGCGTAGCCGCGCTGATTGGAGAAATAGGTGTCGAATTTGACGGAGCCGCCGTAGAGCGCGGCGATGGCGTCGCCAAACTGCCGGTAGGTGCCGAACATGGCGCGGAACGCGCCCTCGCGCACGGCGCGGCTGCGGCTCTCACGGTAAACCGGGAACGTACCGGGGGTGAGGCGGACATCCTCGCCCGCGTCGTTTTTGACCATCGGCAGCTGCAGATCGACGTCGGTCAGCATCTCAAACGCGGCCTTCGGCGTTCCGGCTGCGTCGCCCAGCAGGGCCAGCATCTGCTCGCGCGCAGCGTCAAGCGTATGTGCGCGCATGCGGACGATATCGTTCACCGTGTGCCGGTAGGTCGCCAGCGCCTCGTCCTGCATCCATGCATCCAGCTTTTCTGCCGGGATAGCAAGGATCTCGGGGTTCAGAAACGCCGTCGCGGCGCTGAACTTGACAAGCAGACTCTCGCTGCGGGCGGCCATTTCCTGATTTTCCGCTACGGAGCCGTCTTCGGTCTTTTTCAAAAACGCATAGATATAGGGCAGCTCGACCTTGAGCATGGAGGCGTAGACGGTATCGAGTCCGTGCTTGAACGCTTCCTTGGACGTGCCGAGCGTGCCAGGGAGGTCCTTCAGCGGCGCAAGCGCGGCCTCGGCCTCCTGCATGGCGGTCTCCCACGCGGCTGTGTCCGGGTAGATCTTCGTCAGGTCCCACTGGAACCGGATATCCTGTTCGCTTCGTTTCATAGCGTATAACCTCCTTTGGTGTTAAATTTATTATACTGGCAGGGAACAGCCCTGTCAATGTGCACCGCGCAGATACAGCCGGTTGCTTTTTGTCTGCCGAAAGGGTAGAATGGGAAAAAATGAGGTGATCATGTGAAGAAAAAAGCAACTGTCATCTGCTGGATCAGCACCGCCCTGGCGGCGCTGGCCCTCTGCCTGACCTGCGGCCTGCCGCTGCCTGCGGGGATCCCGCCGATGCTGCTCCAGTGGCTCATTCTGCCGCTGCTGGCGCTGCTCACCGCCGCCGTGCAGGCAGGGCGTCTGCTTGCCGGACTGCGCGCGGCGCTGGCAGGGAAGCCGGACGGCCGTCTGTTCTGCCTGCTGGCAGCCATAGGAGCGCTCGCGCTGGCTGCGCTCGGCAAAGGCGGCAGCAGCACCGCGGCGGCCGCACTGCTGCTCTGCGCGGATGCGTGGCTGGAGCAGCTGCAGGCGCGTGTAGACGGAGAACTTCCCGGCACGCGTCTGTCGTCAGCCGGTGCGCAGCTCTGGTTTTGGGGCTTTTTGCTCGCGGCTGTCTGCGCGGCGGTCGTCTGGGGGATCCTCGGCGCAGCGGCAGATGAGATCGTCTGTCGTGTGCTTGGCATTCTGGCCGCCGGCGCGCTGTGCCCGTTTTCTCTGACCGCTGCGTGTGCCGTGCGGCGGGCCGTGCGGATCTGCAAGGTCCCGGTTCTGGATGCACAGGCCGTCCCGGCGCTTGGGGACACGGATATCGTCCTGCTTGAGCCGGAGGGACTTCTGACCGGTGCGCCGTCAGTGAGCGATATCCGTCCGGCCGGGATGGAGGAAGGGCAGTTCCTGGCCCTTGCCGCGTCGATTTTGCAGGGAAGCGGCGACGGACAGGCCACCTGTATCCGGGCATTGGCCGAGGACCGGGGACTTGCGCTGCGCCCGGCAGCGCAGGCGGATGCAGCCGGAGCTGTGATCGACGGCAAACATTATCTGGCCGGGACGGCGGAGCAGCTGCGGCGCGCCGGGATCCCGGCGCCGCGGGCCGATGAGCTGGCACTCAGCGGCAAGGCGGCACTCTGCTTCGGCATGGAGGGCGGACTGTATCTCGGGCGGATCGCCCTGCAGTGCCCGATCTGCGCGGACGCGCAGGAAACTGTACAGGCGCTCTCGGCGCAGGGGCTTTCCGTCGTTCTTCCGGCAGGGCGGGAGCCGCTGCTGACCCGCCAGCTGGCGGCGCGGATCGGCGCGTCCCCTGCGGAGCAGGGGGAGACAGCGGCGGCATGGCAGGCACTCAAAAAGCAGGGAAGACCCGCGCTGCTGCGCGCAGGCGAGCCCCGTGCAGAGTCGGAGGAGTCTGGCCCGGTCCTGACACTGGAAACGCTGGCGGACGCGCCGGCGGTCTTTCGCGTCTGCCGCCGCGCGGTACGCAGCAGCAGAATGCTGACCGGCGCGGCTGCGGCGCTCGCCGTGCTGCTGGCGGGCTGCGCGGGCGGCATCTTCGCGCCGGCGGCCGATCTCGGCGGCGAGCCGCTGCTCTGCGCGCTGCTGGGGCTGGCCGTGACCGGGCTGACGGTCCTTCCGGCCATGGCCGGGACGCCGAAGCCGACCAAAACAGAATAAACAATAAACGAACGCGCAGGGCATCGCCCTGCGCGTTTTATGTCCTTATGCGTCCTCCACCAGATCGATGCCGTTGAGCTCGACGCCCTCGTCTGCCTTGATGAGCAGATACCGGACGCCGCCGATCGTGCGCGTCTCCACAAGATCCGGTCGCTCCGGATTGACTGTGATCGACACATCCGGCGTCTTGAGCACGCACTTTTTCACGTCGATCAGATTCCGGGGATTGAGCACCGCGCCGCCGCCGAAGGACTCGTCAAACTGCGCGCCGAACTGCATCCGCTTATCCTCCGACACGCCGCAGCTTTCCAGCACGTCCTTGAGCTCGTCGCCGCTGACGACCAGCGGATCGTCGCTTTTGGTCTCCTGCCAGGCGTCGATCCGGTCCTTGAGCTCCTGTCGGACCTGCTGCACGACGGCCAGCGAGCATTCCTCATCCAGCGCATTGCGCAGCACGCCGCCGAAGGTGTCGCGCTGCTCGTCCGCCGGCATCGGCGGCTGGACGTGGAACAGCGCGTCGATGAGCGGCTGATTGTCCGCGCCGGAGGAGTGGGTATAGAACAGGCAGTTGTAAAGATTGGTCCGCCGTCCGTCGAAGGCAGGGAAGAGGAAGCCCATCTCCGGCATCCCGGCCGCCCAGCCGGCGGAGCGGTTATGGAAGGTCTTCTCCTCCGCGATATAGCTCAGCAGCTCCTTGCCGGGCTTCACGGGGCAGATGGCACAAACAAAGTAGGAGAAGACCTCGCTGCCGTCTTCAAGTCTGGCGCCGTCCCTGGCCTTGAAGGGGACGTCGTAGCGCTCGTGCGTCAGCAGGATGAGGTAGTTTTCCTCAAAGCTGACCGTGCCGATGATCGTCTGGAACAGCTGCTGCCGGGCCTGTTCGTCGTCCAGCGCGGTCTCACGCAGGCGCATGAGCAGGCGGTGCTCGTCGGAATCGGCGACCTGCTTTGTGCTAAAGGACAGATCGAGCAGATTCCGGTCCGGCGTGCCGGACAGGGCCCGGCGGAAGATCGCCAGATACTTTTCCTTGTCCTCCTCCGCCATCAGGCCGAATGGCTCACGGAACGTGGACAAAACTTCACCGCTGGAGGCGACATAGCAGCCGTAGACGGCGGTCAGATTGGTGCGGTCAGGCTTCATACGGCGCCGCAGCTCGCCGATCTCTTTGTTGGTCATGGAAAAAGACTCCTTGTGCTGAAAGTCCTAATAGTATATCATAGATGCAGAGACTTTTCCAGCCGGAACCTTTTCCCGTCCGGCACGTCAAATAACACAGAAAGGGGAGAGCACGATGACCTTTTATCTGAAAGAAGAATTTCTGTCGTTTGACCATTTTGATATCTGGGACGAGCAGGATCAGCTCGTCTACAGTGCGGACCGCGAGTTTTTTACCTTCGGCAAAAAGCTCAATGTCGAAGACGCCTCCGGGCGGCAGATCGCCGCGATCCAGCACGTGCCGTTTTCCATCCCATGCACCTACGTACTGACGATTGAAGGACAGGATTACGATCTGACGCGGAATTTTGCCTTCTTTTCCCGCAGCTACAGTCTGGATGCGCTGGGTTGGGAGATCGAGGGCGATTTCATGAGCCTGGAATATGCGATCACGAAAAACGGCGCGACCGTGGCATCGATCCAGCGTGAATTTCTGACGCTCGGCAGCCGCTACGCCCTCGAGGTCGCAGACCCGCAGGACGCCCTGCTCGCCCTCTGCGTCGTCCTCGCCATCGACTGCTGCGACGAGGAACACAGCGGCTGAAACCAGACAGATCAAAACAGGGACTGCCATGGGGCAGTCCCTGTTTTTGCGGAGGCCTCAGCCCGGGAAGGAGGAGGCGTCGATCTTCCGGCAGAGTTCGCAGTAGCGCTGGTATTTCTGTGCGTGATAGGCCGCAGCGGCCGGGTCCGGCTGATAGATCGTCCGGCAGGGGCGGCAGATCGCGGCTTGTGCCTGCTCGACGTTGGCGTAGAGCCCCGCGCCAACGCTAGCGTAGATCGCCGCGCCCAGCGCACAGGTCTGAGAGACCGGACTGACGGTGATCGGCCGCTGCAGCACGTCGCTGAGCGTCTGCATGACGAAGGGCGATTTCTGTGCGATCCCGCCGACGGCGACGATCCGGTCGATCCGGATCCCGTGCTCCGTCAGTCCCGTCACGATCCGCCGCTGGCCATAGGCCGTCGCCTCGACCAGTGCGCGGTAGAGTGCCGGTGCGCTGACGCTGAGGTCCAGTCCGCAGACCGCGCTGCTGGCCTGATCGTTGTTGTACGGATATCTGCGGCCGTTGAACCAGTCGAGCGCGACGAGCTCCGGCTGCGGCGGCAGCGCCTTTGCAGACTGTTCCAGCAGCGGCAGAAGCTGCTGACCGGCCTGCTGTGTAAGGGCGTTTTGCTGCTCCTGCGGCAGGCCGCTTCCGGCGAGCAGACTCTCGAGCGGCCAGAGCAGCAGCCGTTTGAGCCAGGCGTAGGTGTCGCCGAAGGCCGACTGGCTCGTCTCAATGCCGACATAGCCGGGGAGAATGCTGTTTTCGGCCTGACCGGCCAGCTCCGCAAAGCCCGTGCCGCGCAGCGCGTCCGCGCACTCGACCATCATGTTGACGGCGGACGTGCCGATGTTTACGACCATCGTGCCCGCGCACACGCCGGCGCCGACCGCGCCCGCATGCGCGTCGAACGAGCCGCCGCAGATCAGCGTCTGTGCCGGAAGATGCAGCCGCTGCGCCCATTCCTGCGTGATCGTGCCGACCACGGCTGTGCAGGGCTCCGGCGGCTGGATGAACGTGTCATGGACCTGCGCCAGATACGGATCGAGCTGCGCCAGCCGTTCCTTTGCAGGCAGACCGCCCCAGGCGGTGTGCCAGTAGGCCTTGTGTCCGGCTGCGCAGGCACAGCGGTAGGCAAGCTCTGGCCGGGTGCGTCCGGCCAGCAGATTTGCCATCCAGTCGCAGTGCTCGACCCAGGTGTAAGCTACCGCGCGCACCGCCGGATCCTGCCGGATGGTATGCAGGATCTTTGCCCAATACCATTCCGAGGAATACGGCCCCTGATAGACCGTATAGTCCGGTGTCCCGGCCGAGAAGCAGGCCGTGATCTCCGCGGCCTCCGTACCGGCAGTGTGATCCTTCCAGAGATGGAACATGGCGTTCGGGTTTTCCTCAAAGCCGGGCAGCAGCGCCAGCGGTGTGCCCGCCCGGTCGACAGGGCAGGGCGTCGAGCCGGTCGTGTCGATCGACAGTGCCGCAATGCGGCTGCTGACAGTCTCTCCGGCTGCTGCACAGGCCTCCGTCACGCAGGCGCAGAGCGCCTCGAGATAGTCCTGCGGGTGCTGGCGGAACTGTCGGATGCCGGGATCGCAGTACAGCCCCTGCGCCCAGCGCGGATAAGCGGCCGCCGCCTCCGCAGCGACCTGCCCGTCGCTCGCGCGCACAATGACCGCCCGTACCGAATCCGAGCCAAAATCAACCCCAACCACATATTCCATCTGCTTTTTCCAGTTTCCCATTCTTGTTGCCTCCTGTCGGATAGAGCGTAGCATTTTCCGTGCACGTGAACGAAATGATGCGTCGTATTTACAGCAACTGCCTCCGCTGTGTGACGCCAATATACAGGATCTGCTGTGAAATTGCAAGCGCAGCAAGAGCGACTGACCTGTTTTATAGCCCGATTTTTTCCTTGAAACGGAAAAAACGGGTATATTTTTTCGAAAGAATGTCCGATAAAACGACCGCTTTTGTAGAAAATAAAAAATCGTGAAAATCAACAAAAGCTTTTTTAAAATGTTGAGCATTATGACGCACTCAAAAAATGCCTGCACTTCAAATGTGCACGGGCACGGAAAAACCGTTGTGCATAATGACATAAAATGCGCTAATTTTATGCATACTTTTAATGAAAAATTGTTTATCTTGACGAATATTTTTGCATTTTCGGAGGGAGGAGAGGGGGTATATGCTTGACAAACGAAAAAAAATTTCGCATGATACAGACACAGACGTGCTCGAGCACAGCACGTTTTGACCAGCCAAGCGAGAGGAATACAAAGAGAACGATGTCTGCAACGATCAAAGAAATAGCTGAATACGCAAACGTGTCTCGCGGCACAGTCGACCGTGCCTTACATGGCCGAGGAGGCGTCCGCTCTGATGTGGAAAAGCGTATCCTGGCCATCGCGGAAAGTGTCGGGTACAAACCGAATTCTGCAGCAAAAGCACTGTCAAATTTTAAAAAGAAGTTGACTGTCGGTCTGCTGCTGCCAAGCATCAACAATCCCTTTTTCGACGAGTTGATCCGAGGCGTAGAAGATGCGCAGAAGGCGATGGATGATTATGGCGTAGAACTGCGACTCATGCAGATGCGTGGGTATAACGTAGAGGAGCAGATCCGACTGATCGACCAGCTGCTCGTTGACAAGATTGATATGCTCGCACTTACGCCATTTAACGACTCAAGAATTGTGGAGAAGATCAACCAAACAGTTGACTCCGGTGTTGAGGTGTTGACTGTAAACTCCGATATCGCTGGTACACGGCGGTGCTGCTATATTGGCGTTGACTTTGTGCAGTGCGGTCGGGTTGCAGGCGGATTGATTTCGCTGATCAATAATAATGCGAATCTACTGATCGTAAACGGCTCTCCAAAAATGACGGCACATGGCCAGCGAATCGACGGATTTAACAAGTTTCTGGAAGAACGTAAAACCAATATCCGAATCGTCTCTACAGTCATCTGTAATGACAATAACTTCGAAGCTTATGATCTTGTACGCGGACAACTCCGAGAACATCCTGAGATCGACGTGGTTTATGTTGTTGGTGAAGGTATTACTGGCACGTGCGCTGCGATTTCAGAATTTCATCTGCATCCGGTCCGCGTTGTTTGCTTTGATGATGTACCGCATACCAGAGATCTGTTCCGGGAGGGAAAAATCAGCGCAACGATTTGTCAGCAGCCGTATCAACAGGGCTACAGCGTTATGCAGCAATGCTTCAACCGATTCATCGGTACGGTCGGGAAAGACCAGACCAATGTTCTGTTTGAAAATATCATCAAGATCCGAGAGTCGATCGTGTGATCGGGATCCTCGAGAAAGGTAAGAAGAGAAAGGGGAAGTGCAAGTGAGCACGGAGTATCTGTTTGAAATGCGGGGCGTTACAAAGGTCTTCCCGGGTGTAAAAGCTCTGGATGATGTGACCTTTTGCGTGAAGCCCGGATCTGTCCATGCGCTCTGCGGCGAAAATGGTGCTGGAAAGTCCACACTGATGAAGGTGCTTGCCGGTATCTATAAACAGGAAGCTGGAGATATCCTGCTCGAAGGAAAAAAGGTACAGATCACCGACGCCCTTGATGCCATGGAAAAAGGCATTGCGATGATCCATCAGGAGCTGAACTACTATCCGGATATGACCGTTGAGGCCAATCTTTATATTGCGAGAGAAAACACATACTTTGCCGGGATCGTCAATCGGAAAGAGAATCTCCGACAGGTACACAGTATCCTTTCTGAATATGGCATTGAGCTTAATCCAAACGCGAGAATGCGTGAGCTGACGATTGCAAAGCAGCAGATGGTTGAGATCGTACGTGCGATCGCATTCAATGCAAAAATCATCATCATGGATGAGCCGACTTCGTCTCTGACAGATAATGAGATCCGTATCCTGTTCCAGATGATCCGTAAGTTGGCATCCGAGGGTAAGGCAATTATTTATATCAGCCATAAGCTCGATGAGATAACGGAAATTGCCGACACCGTGACGGTCATTCGTGACGGGAAGACCATCGGTTCTGCACCGATCACAGAGCTTACACAGCTTGATATCATCCGAATGATGGTCGGCAGAGAGCTTACAGATATCTATGACAAGCGGCAGCTGCCGATCGGTGATGTTAAGCTTTCTGTTGAACATCTTTCCAGCGGTACAGCACTTCAGGATATCAGTTTTGAGGTGCATCGCGGTGAGATCTTTGGCTTTCTGGGGCTTGTGGGCGCTGGACGATCGGAAACGGCAGAAACAATTTTTGGGTTGCGGGAAAAGACCGGTGGAAAAATCAGCATTGACGGAAAAGTGCTCCGCATCCATCATCCGGCAGACGCAATTCGCCACAATATGGCTTTTATCACGGAGGACCGCCGGCAGTATGGACTAAGCCTGATCCACTCTGTTCGGCAAAACTGTGTGATTTCCAGTATCCGGCGTTATTGCCATTCTCCTTTGCATATCGTCTCGGAGAAACAGGAACAGGATGCCACCGCGCGGATGATCCAGGCCCTCGGCATTAAAACACCGACGCAGGAAACCTTGGTCAACAACTTGTCTGGCGGTAATCAGCAGAAGATCGTTGTTGCAAAATGGCTGCTGAATGATCCGGACCTGCTCATTATGGATGAGCCCACCCGCGGCATCGACGTCGGTGCAAAATCTGAGATTTACTCTATTATGAGCGATATGGCGGCCGACGGAAAAGCGGTTATCATGATCTCATCCGAAATGCCGGAGCTGCTCGGCATGTGTGACCGAATCATGGTCATGTGCGAAGGCCGGAATATGGGTATTTTTGACCGCAATGAATTTGATCAAGTAAAGCTGATGGCTGCCGCGACCGGCACCAAAAAGGAGGATATCAGGCTATGAAAAAGAAGCAGACGCTCGGGACCTTTATTTCGAAAAACATTATTTATATCGCATTTGTGATCATGTTGATCGGGCTTTCTGTATTTACGAGTTCGTTCCTGCAGATGAAGAACCTGGTCAATGTTCTTCGACAGGCTACTGTCGTCGGCGTTCTGTCCATGGGCATGACGTTTGTGATCATTGGAGGCGGCATTGATCTTTCCGTCGGTTCTACGATGGCGCTTGCTTCCTGCATTGCCGCGGCTTATTCGACTTCGACGACTGCGATTCCGCTTCCTCTGGCGATCGCGCTGGGCTGTTTGGTTGGTATTGTTGTTGGCGCCCTGAACGGTATTGTTGTGGCTTATCTTGGGGTTGTTCCGTTTATTGCAACGCTCGGCATGCAGTATGCCGTTCGCGGTGTTGCGCTCGTTTATACTGGCGGCCGCCCAATCAATGCATTGACGACGGCATTTACCAACCTTGGCAAGGGGTATGCTGGTCCAATCCCTGTTCCGGTCATCATCTTTGCAATCGTAGCCCTGATTTCCTGGTTCTTCCTTGCAAAGACGCAGTTCGGTCGTTATATCTATGCGATCGGTGGTAATGAAAAGGCTGCACTGGTCTCCGGCTTGCGTGTAAAGCAGCTGAAATTTTTGAGCTATGTCATCAACGGCATGACTGCTGCGTTGGCAGGTATTCTTCTGGCGGCTCGTGTGGCTGTCGGCTCTCCGACAGCCGGCGAATCTTACGATCTTCTCGCTATTACAGCAGTTGTTGTTGGCGGTACTTCCAATGCAGGCGGTACCGGGGGCATTCTTCCTTCTATCATTGGTGTTTTCATCGTTACCGTTATGAATAATGGTATGGACCTTCTGGGAATCTCCGGATACTATCAGAAGATCGTCACCGGCGTTGTGGTTTTGTTGGCCGTTATCATCGACCGCAATAATGTCAACCGCAACCACTGATTTCGTTCTCTATATGTGCACAAATATAGAAAAAAACAAAAAAGGAGCATTCAAATGAAAAAGGTATTATGTATTGTCCTGTCCCTCGTTCTAGTGCTGGCGCTGGCCGCCTGTGCATCCCCCGCAGCCTCTAACGCAGAATCCTCTTCGGAAACCACGACTTCTGACAAGAGCAGTGCTGTCACCGTTGTTGATGCCAGCAAATCCGACACAGAAATGGTCGAAGCAAAGGACTCCTATACGGTCGCAATGATCTATCAGGACCTGTCGCAGGAATTCAACATCTATTTCCAGAACGTTATGTCCACGCGCTGCGCGGAAGCCGGTATCACCCTGCTTGAGTTTGATGGCAGATCCGATACTGAAACACAGTTGAACCAGTGCGAAAACGCTATCGCTTCCGGCGCTGATGCACTTCTGTTCATCCCGTTCGATAAGGACGGCGCAGCTCCCATTATTGATAACTGCAACGAAGCTGGCATTCCTGTTATCTGCTGCAACAACATTACCACGAACGTTGATCAGGCTACTGCTTACGTCGGGGCAAATGACGTAGAAGCCGGCATCATGGAGACAGAATACATCGTTGATCTGATCGGCGGCAAGGGCAATATCGCTGTTGTGGAAGGTCCGTTCGGCCACTCTGCACAGGTCGCCCGTCAGGAAGGTCTCGAGCAGGTCCTCGCAGGCTATCCCGATTGCAAGATCGTTTTGGATGATACTGCCAACTGGAACCGCGACGAGGCAATGGAACTTGTTGAAAACTGGATTGCAGGCGGAACGCAGATCGACGCTATCATCTGCCACAATGACATCATGGCAATGGGCGCTTTGCAGGCCTGCCAGGATGCTGGTCTTGAGATCCCCATCATCGGTATTGACGCGACTTATGACGCACTTTGCGCCGTAAAGGATGGTACGCTGGCGGCTGATGTCTATCAGGACGTTTACGGCCAGGCGGAGGAGGCGTTCAACGTTTGTATGCGCATCCTCAATGGCGAGACTTTCGAGCAGACGACTTACGTTCCCTTCAAGCTCATCACGAAGGACAACGTTGACGAATATCTTGCAAATTTCTGAGTGATCGTTTGATTAAGTACGCATTTACAGCACACGCGTTTGTGGCAGCGGCCGTTTGGCCGCTGCCAGATAAGGAGAATTGAGCAATGATTAACTATGAATTTTACTGCCCGACCAAGATCCTTTTCGGTAAGGATACGGAGCTGAAAGTCGGCGAAGAGACAGTGAAGCACTCCAAAAATGTTTTGATCGTTTATGGCTCGGACCGTATCAAGAAATCCGGCCTGTTCAGCACTGTGACGGCTTCGCTGGAGAAGTCCGGCGTTGCATGGAAGGAACTTGGCGGCGTCAAGTCGAACCCGCGTGATGACCTTGTTTATCAGGGAATCCAGATCTGCCGTGAAAACAACATCGACTTTGTCCTCGGTGTCGGCGGCGGCAGCGTTATCGACACGGCAAAGGCGATCGGTTACGGCGTGGAATACGATGGCGATTTTATGGATCTCTATCTGGGAAAGGCTGCGCCTGTCTCTTGCTTGAAGATCGGTGCAATCCTGACGATCCCTGGTGCAGGAAGCGAATCGAGCAATGGCTCCGTCATCACGAGCGTGTCTGAGGGACTGAAGCGTTCGTGTGATACGGACCTTGCCAGACCGGTCTTTGCAATCATGGATCCGGAGCTGACAAAGACCGTTCCGATGTATCATACGCTTGCTGGCGCATTTGACGCCATTGCACACGCGATGGAGCGTTATTTTACGAACACTGCGTTTGTCGATTTTGGCGATCGTATGGCAGAAGGCGTTATGAAGTCCATGATGAAGTACATGAAGCTCATCAAGGAAGATCCCGAAAATTACGATTACCGCGCAGAGATCATGTGGGGCTGCAAGGCTGCACAGGATGATTTCATCGGTGTCGGCAGAGAGCAGTGCTGGGAGAGTCATCTGCTGCAGCGTGATATCGGCTCGATTTGCATGGATTCCTCTCATGGTGCGGGTCTGGCTGTTGTTGTTCCGCATTGGATGCGGCATGTCTATAAGGTCAACGTGCCTCGTTTCGCTGAATGGGCAAACCGCGTCATGGATGTCGAGGTCAATACGTTTGACCTGGAAGCAACTGCACTGGAAGGCATTGACCGCCTGGCTGCATTTATCAAGAGCGTTGGCCTGCCGACCACACTGCGTGAACTCGGCGTATCCAGCAAGGATGATATCGAAGTTATGGCCAACAAGGCATACCCGGCTGGTACGGAAACACTTGGCGGTTTCTCGCACATGACCAGAAAAGACTTCGTTGAGATCCTGACGGCAGCTTTTTAAGTAAGCAATCCTCATCATATCTACATTTTAAGGAGACTCTGAAATTATGCTGAAGAAAATTGCACCCCTGATCAGCCCGGAATTGATCAAGATCCTGATGGAAATGGGACATACGGATGAGATCGTGATCTGCGACGGCAATATGCCTGCCTGCACGCTCGGAAAACGTGTTGTCCGTTTGGACGGCCACAACGTTCCTGAGATTCTCAAAGCGATCCTTGAACTCATGCCGCTGGATCCGACTGTTGAGCAGCCTGCTGCAATCTGCAGATGGGATGGCCCTGACGCTCCGATTTGGGACGAATATGCAAAGATCATCAGTGAGAGTGAAGAGGCTGACAAATTCCAGCATGGCCTCAAAATGCTTCCCCCTGCGGAATTCAACGCCGCAGTTGCGAACGCCTATTGCTTGATCACCACCTCTGAAAAGGCACTGGCTGCAAATATTATTCTGAGAAAAGGACTTATGTAAGCTTCTCGAATCGTAAACTTGTAAAACAGGCAGCAGAGCTGGGCCTCTGCTGCCTGTTTTGAAATGGAGAACAATATGATTACGGGTATTCATCATATTACGATCAACGTAAAGAATCTGACGCAGACACATCGATTTTACGGTGAACTCCTGGGCTTGACACGGCTGGAGGATATCGATATGGGCGATCATACGCTTTCATATTATGCTCTGCCAGGCGGTGCAAAACTAGAATTGATCTGCTATCGTGCGGTGACGCCAGTATGTACAGCAGGACTTCTTGAAAGAGGACGTTTTCGCCACCTGGCGCTGCAGTTTGATACAGTAGATGCGCTGAATTCGGTTGTAGACCGGCTTCCCTTGTATGGCGGCCGAGTCCTGCAGCCGCCTAAATGGGTAGAAGCTTTGCAGTTCACCGGGATGCTGGCAGAAGATCCCAACGGCTGCGAACTGGAATTTTTGACGCTGGAAGGATCTGCAGCGCCGGTTGAAGAGAAGGAGACAGATAATGAATAAAGAAAAGCAACGGTTTTTGCAGTGCAGGGCCCAGGACATCCGGATCACGGGGCTGAAGATGGTACAGGGGAGCCGGTCGGGGCATCTTGGCGGGGCGTTTTCCATGGCAGAGCTGATGGCGGTGCTCTATTTTGATAAAATGAATGTCCGGCCAGAGCAGCCGGACTGGGCGGAACGGGACCGCTTTGTGCTCTCAAAAGGTCACTGCACGGTCGCGCTTTACCCGACTTTGGCGATGCGCGGCTTCTTTCCGGCCGAACGGCTGCAGGAATTCCGCAAGATCGACGGCCATCTGTCTGGTCATGCGGAGATGCGCTATGTGCCCGGCGTCGATATGTCGACCGGCTCGCTCGGCCAGGGCTTCTCAGCCGCTGTCGGCATGGCGCTCGGCGCGAAGCTCTCGGGCTATTCCAACACGGTCTATGCCGTCATGGGTGACGGTGAGATCCAGGAGGGGCAGTTCTGGGAGGCATGCATGTACGCAGGTGCGCACAAACTTGGAAACTTAATCGGAATAGTGGATTCCAACAAAATTCAGCTCGACGGCCGCGTCAGCGAGGTGCTGGATACCGGCGATCTGCAGGCAAAATTCGAAGCCTTCGGCTTTTTCGTCCAGTCGATCGACGGACATGACGTCGCGGCGATCTCCGACGCGATCGACCGCGCAAAAGCCGAGACCGGCCGCGCGAGCATGATCATTGCCAACACGGTCAAGGGTAAGGGCGTGAGCTTTATGGAGAACACCTGCAAGTGGCACGGCCGCGTCCCGACGGACGAAGAATTTGCCGCGGCTTTTGAAGAACTGTATCAGCGCAAAGCGGAATTGGAGGGCTGAATCATGGCGGAAAAAATTGCAACCAGACATGCGTACGGCGAAGCGCTGGCCGAGATCGGCAGCGATCCGAAGATCGTTGCGCTGGACGCGGACGTATCGAGCTGCACGATGTCGTGCATGTTCGCACAGAAGTACCCGGAGCGCTTTTTCAACATGGGCATCGCCGAGGCCAATATGATCGGCGCGGCCGCCGGTCTGTCTACGTACGGTTTTACGCCGTTCGTCCATGCGTTTGCCATGTTTATGGCGGGGCGCGGCTATGACCAGATCCGCAACTCCATCTGCTATCCGAACCTGAACGTCAAATGCGTCGGCACGCACGGCGGCCTCTCCGTCGGCGAAGACGGTGCGACGCACCAGTGCATCGAGGATATCGCGCTCATGCGTGCGATCCCCAATATGACGGTCATCTGCCCGGCAGACGCGAACGAGACCCGGGCTGCGGTCCACGCGATCGCGGCGCACGAAGGGCCGGTCTATCTTCGCCTCGGTCGTGTCCCGGTCGAGACGGTCACGGACTTCCCAGGCTATCAGTTTACGATCGGCAAGTCCGTCACGCTCCGCGAGGGCCCGGACCTGACAATCATTGCGACAGGCATGGTCGTTGCCGACGCGCTGGCCGCAGCGGAGGAGCTGGAAAAGGAAGGAATCCACGCGCGTGTGATCGATATGCATACGATCAAGCCGATCGACCGCGAAGCGATCCGGAAGGCGGCGAAGGAGACCGGCGCGATCGTCACGGCAGAGGAACACAACATCCTCGGCGGTCTTGGCGGCGCAGTCGCTGAGGTCGTATGCGCGGACTGCCCGGTCCCGGTCGAGCGTGTCGGCGTGAAGGACTGCTTCGGCCGTTCCGGCAACGCGCAGGCCCTGCTGGAGCTCTACGGTGTCAGCAAGTCCGCCATCGTCTCCGCTGCCCGGACGGTCCTGAAGCGATAATTCCCGGCAGATCACAAAAATACCGCCCGCCAGACAGGATCTGGCGGGCGGTGTTTTTTATGGGAGATCCGGCCGGGATACGGACCGGTGCTGTTGGTTTATGCCTGCTTCCATTTGCGGCAGCGGCGCGCTTTTTTGCGGCGCTTGACGATGCCGGAGATGATGAAGAACGCGGCGACGGCGGCAATGGCGACGAGCGTCAGGATGAGATAGGTCGTAGTATTGGCGGTCGAGGTCTTGACCGACAGCCACAGATCGTTCATCGTCTGCGTGGCTTCGACACCGAGCTCGGCGAACGATTCGCTGCGCGCGAGCGTCTCGTCATCCGGGTAGGAGACAGGGCTGGAGATGACTTCTTCGTCCAGATACTCCTTCGCGGCGGTCTCCGGTGTGGAGTAGCCGATGTAGTCGAGGTTTGCAGCCGAAATGTCCGGGCGGCACAGGAAGTTGATGAAGGCCTCTGCGCCCGCCTTGTTCTGGCAGCCCTTCGGGATGCACATGGCGTCGATGAAGATATTGAAGCCCTCTTTCGGGTGGCTGAAGCCGAGATCGGGGTTTTCCTCGACCATGGTCAGATAGTCGCCCGCGTAATAGGGGGCCGCCCAGGCTTCGCCGCGCTCCATGCGGTCAAAGATCTGGTCCATGACGTAGCCCTGCAGGACCGGGGACTGCGTGGCGAGCAGATCAGCGCAGTTTTTGAACTCCTGCTCGTCCTCGGTGTTGAAGCTGTAGCCCAGCATCGACTCGGCGATGGCGAACGCGTCGCGCGGATTGTCAAACATCAGGAGCTTGCCCTGGTACTTGGAGTTCCACAGGCAGGACCAGCTCTGCGCGTCTTCTTCCGAGACGTAGTTCTTGTTATAGATCAGGCCGACCGTGCCCCAAGTGTAGGGGACGGAATAGGCATTCTGCGGATCATAGGCCTGATCGCGGAAGGCCTCGTCAATGTACTCGTAGTTCGGGATGTTGGCGAAGTCCAGCGGCTCGAGCATATCCTCGGAGATCAGCTTGGCGATCATATAGTCGGACGGGATGATGACGTCGAACGTCGTACCGCCGGTTTTGAGCTTGGTGTACATCGACTCGTTGGAATCAAAGGTCAGGTAGTTGACCTTGATGCCGGTCTCCTCCTCAAAGGCCTGGATCACGTCCAGACTTTCGTCCGTGCCGTCGGAGATATACTGGCCCCAGTTATAGACCGTGATCTCGTTGGCTGCGGCGTGGACGGGCAGGGGAAGGGCGCAGAGCAGAAGCGTGAGCGCCAGCAGGAGGGAAAAGACTCTCTTTTTCATGCGCGGGCCCTCCTCGGCTGCTGGCGGTTTTTCTCGGACTTCGCCTGCAGCAGGTTCATGACGACCATCAGGACCAGGATCACGATGAACATGAGCGTAAAGAGTGCATAGATCTTCGGCTGGATGGGCTTTTTCGTGTAATTGTAGATCTCGACCGGGAGCGTGATGAAGCTCGAGCCGGTGACGAAATAGGAAATGACGAAATCGTCCAGACTCATTGTGAACGCCATCAGTGCGCCCGAGATGATGCCGGGCATGATCTCATGGATGACGACCTTGGTGAAGGCCTGCATCGGCGTGCAGCCGAGATCCAGCGCGGCCTCGACCAGATCCTTGTCCATCTGCTGGAGCTTCGGCATGACGTTCAGGATGACGTAGGGGAGATTGAACGTGATATGCGCGATAAGAAGCGTCCAGAAGCCGAGTACGGAATTGGTCTTCAGCACTGTCCCCGCGAACGCAAACAGCAGCGCCAGCGCGACGCCGGTGACGATATCCGGGTTCGTCATGGGGATGTTGGTCATGGTCATGACGGCGGAGCGGAGCCGGCCCTTCATGCCATGGATGCCGACGGCGGCCATCGTGCCGACGATGGTCGAGATGAGCGTGGCGAGCAGCGCGATGATGACCGAGTTGCGCAGCAGCGTCAGGAGCGTGCCGTCGCGGAACAGATTGGCATACTGCCGCAGCGTAAAGCCCTTGAAGCTGGCGATGTCCGTGCCGGTATTGAACGAGGCCACGGCCAGAACGATCATCGGGATGTAGAGGAAGATGAAGACCAGAATGGTAATGGTACGGTTGACGTGCTTCATACCTTGATGACCTCCTCTCCGTCGCCTTCGCCGAAGCGGTTCATCACGGCGACACAGATGAAGATCAGGATCATGAGGACCAGACTCATGGCCGCGCCGAGATTCGGGTTATAGGCGGTCTTGAACTGGGATTCGATGACGTCGCCGATGAGCGTCGTGCCGGTGGAGCCCAGCTTCTGCGAGATATAGAACGTGGACACCGCGGGGACGAACACCATTGTGAGGCCCGACAGGATGCCGGGGCCCGACAGCGGCAGGATGACCTTCGAGAACACCTGCGACGGGCGGCAGCCGAGGTCAAGTGCGGCCTCGATCAGGCGGTTGTCGATCTTCATGATGACGGAATAGAGCGGCAGGATCATATACGGCAGGTAGTTGTACACCATGCCGAGGATGACAGCGCCGTTCGTGCGGATGAGCGGCAGCGGGGCGATGCCGAGCCGCTGCAGGATGGTATTGAGAATACCGGTATCCTCCAGCATGCCGACCCACGCGAGCGTGCGGAGCAGGAAGCTCATGCACATGGGCAGCATGATGAGCATCTCCAGAAACCGCTGCGTGAGCGGCTTGCACTGGGCGATGAAGTAGGCCACCGGATAGCCGATCACAAGGCAGATGAGCGAGGCGAACAGGCTCAGCCAGATCGAGCGCAGGAAGATCGGCAGATACGTGCCCATCCCGGCCAGATTGGCCAGCGTGAACTGACCGGTGATCGAATCGGTCAGCGCGTAGTAAAAGACGATGCCAAGCGGGATGATCGTAAACAGGATCATCCAGACGATATACGGGCAGGCGAGCAGTTTGTTATTCTTCATCGTCTTCTTCCTCCGAGGCGTCGGCGATCTCGTCATATTCCGCGCTGTAGGAGGAGTAGTCGCCGTAAAGACCGGAGTACTCGCTCTTGTGCATGATATGGATATCCTCAGGATTGAGGCGGATGCCGATATATGCGTCAACAGGGCAGTAGTCCGTGGTCTGGATGAGCCACTTGAAGCCCTTGAAATCGACGATGGTGTCGTAATGGACGCCCTTGAAGGTGACAGACGTGACCGTGCCGCACAGATGACCCTGCTCCGGCGGGACGATGTCGATATCCTCCGGGCGGATGACAACGTCGACAGGCTCGTTGGGCGCGAAGCCCTTATCGACGCACTGGAACTTCCGGCCGAAGAACTTGACCTGATAATCCTCCAGCATGACGCCGTCGAGGATGTTGGACTCGCCGATGAAATCCGCGACAAACGCGTTCTTCGGCTCGTTGTAGATATCCTCCGGGCGGCCGATCTGCTGGATCTTGCCCTTGTTCATGACGACGATGGTGTCGGACATGGTCAGTGCCTCTTCCTGATCGTGCGTCACATATATAAATGTAATCTCCATCCGCTGCTGGATGGTTTTCAGCTCGTTCTGCATGTCCTTGCGCAGGCGCAGATCGAGCGCGCCCAGCGGTTCGTCGAGCAGAAGGACCTGCGGCCGGTTGACGAGCGCGCGGGCGATGGCCACACGCTGCTGCTGACCGCCGGACAGGCTCGTCACCCTGCGGTTCTCGAAGCCCTTGAGACTGACGATCTCCAGCATCTCGGTCACGCGGTCGTCGATCTCCGATTCCGGCACCCTTGCGATCCGCAGGCCGAACGCGATATTGTCATACACGTCCAGATGCGGGAACAGTGCGTAGCGCTGGAAAACGGTGTTAATCTTCCGTTTATAGGCCGGTACGTCGTTGATGCGCTGGCCGTTGAACAGCACATCGCCGGAGGTAGGCGATAAAAAGCCGCCGATGATCCGGAGCATGGTGGTCTTTCCGCAGCCGCTGGGACCCAGCAATGTGAGGAATTCCTTGTTGTTGATGTACAGATTGATGTTGTCGAGAATCGTCTCTCCGTCCTCGAATGTCATAGTGAGATTCGTGAGGCGAATGAGCTCTTTGGACATGTATCCTCCCCCATTTCGAAAAAAATTCGTATGCGTCGGAAGCTGACAAAAACGCCCGAAACATACTGGATTGAATATATCCGGCAGGGGTAGTTTTGTCAATAACAAAACGAAAAAATGTGCAAAAAAGTTGGAAGAACTTTTAGAAAGTTCTTCCAACTTTGGAGAAAAAACAGAATAAAGTACGTTATGTAAAGTATTCCTGCACGAAATCCACAGATTCGACCTCGAACGTCTTTCCGTCTAAGTACGAGAGGCATCCGGCGTCGGTCGTGAAGCGGAAGGTGAGCTTGTAGGAATAGAGGGCCTGATATTTGCGGTCATAGCGCTTGTCGAGCCGGCCGTATTTCCCGTCGCCCAGCAGCGGCCAGCCGGCGGCGGCCATCTGCGCGCGGATCTGGTGGGTGCGGCCGGTGATGAGCTCGCATTCGACCAGACTCAGCCCGCCGCGGCTCTGCAGCGTCTGGTAGAGCGTGATGCAGGTCTTGGAGCCCTTCTGCGGGGTCTTGGTGACATAGACGCGGTTTTCCTTCGCGTCCTTGAACAGCTGCCCCTCGAGCCGTCCGCTCGCCGGACGCGGCGTGCCGTGGACGATGCACAGATACCGCTTGTCGATCTCACGGTCCTTGATCTTCTGGTTGAGGATGCGCAGAGCCTCCGCATTTTTCGCGGCGATGACGATGCCGCCGGTATTGCGGTCGATTCGGTTGCACAGGGCGGGGGTAAAGGCGTGCTCCTCCCGCGGCCGCCATTCGCGTTTGGCGTAGAGATAGGCCTGGATATGGTCGATGAGCGTGCGGCCGTATTCCGCGCCGTCGTGCGGGTGGACGGCCTGGCCCGGCTTTTTGTCGACCAGCAGGATGTTTTCATCCTCATAGACGATGTGCAGCTTCGGCGCGGCGACGGTCAGATAGGCATTTTCTTCTTTTGGGGTATCAAAAAACTCGTCGTTGATGTATAATTGCAGCGTATCTCCGGCGGTCAGGCGCGTATCGCGCTCGGCGCGCTTGCCGTTGAGCTTGACGCGCTTGAGGCGGATGTATTTCTGCGCCAGCGAGGCCGGGAGCAGGGGAACGGCCTTGGCCAGAAAGCGGTCGAGCCGCTGCCCAGCGTCATTCTGGGTGATCGTGAATTCTTTCATGGCAGTCTTGACGTCTCCGATCTTGTTCTGCGCCTATTTTACCACGCGGCCTGGTTCCTGTAAAGAATCCGCGGCTCGCGGCTGCGGAAAAAGAACGAAAAATTTGTGAAAAAGTATTTGACTTCCACGCGATTATTCGATATAATATCCATCGCACGATTATGGATTGGAGGGCGCTATGCTGCTGGATTTAAAGCCGATTCTTGTCACGCCCGGCGCAAGCCTTCCGTTCGAGACGAGCGAAGATCTGTCCGATCTTGTTTTCGGCAGCTGCAAGCCTGCAGACGAGCCGGTCCTTGCGCGCGGCAAGGTGCGCAACACCGCCGGTGTGCTGGAGCTGACCGGTGAGCTTTCCACCACGCTGCACGGCGTGTGTGACCGCTGCGCCGCCGCGTTTACGCGCGCGATCACGATCCCGGTCCACGCGGTCCTGGTCCCGGAGCAGGAGCTCGAGCAGGCGGAGGACGAATGGACCTTCGGCATCCATGACGGCTGCGCGGATCTGACCGATATCGTGACGACGGCCTTCGTGCTCGGCCTTGACAGCCAGCTTCTGTGCAGGCCGGACTGCAAAGGCATCTGCTTCCGCTGCGGGAAGAACCTCAATGAGGGGCCCTGCGGCTGCAAGCCTGAAGTTGATTCCCGTTTTGCTGTTTTACAGCAGTTACTGGATAAATAAGTAGATAATGTGCCCTCGGGCATTTGAACCAAGGAGGTGTACCACATGGCAGTACCCAAGAGAAAAGTATCCCGTGCAAGAAGAGATAAGAGACGCAGCTCCCACTGGAAACTGGCGATCCCCGGCGTCGTAGCTTGCCCGAAGTGCGGCGAGCCCCGCCTGCCTCACAGAGCCTGCAAGGCTTGCGGCTACTACAATGGCCGTGAAGTCATTTCTGTTGAAGCTAAGTGATTTCGCTGAAAGAGATGAGAGGGAGGCCGTGCGCCTTCCTCTTTTCTTGTCTATGAAAGGAGGCAAACCGGTATGTCAAAACCGATCGTAGCCATCGTCGGCCGGCCGAACGTCGGCAAATCGATGCTCTTCAATAAGCTGACCGGCAAGCGCATGGCGATCGTGGAGGATACGCCGGGCGTCACCCGTGACCGGATCTACGGCGAATGCGAGTGGAACGGGCGCGGCTTTGCGCTCGTCGATACCGGCGGCATCGAGCCGGGCACGAACAATGAAATGCTGAAATTCATGCGCCGTCAGGCGGAGATCGCCATTGAGACGGCGACGGTCATCATCATGGTCGTCGACGTGACGGTCGGCCTGACCGCCGCGGACGCGGAGGTCGCGTCCATGCTCAAGCGCTCGAAGAAGCCGGTCGTGCTGGCTGTCAACAAGTGCGACCAGACCGGCCACGCCAACCCCGACGTGTATGAATTCTATGCCCTCGGCCTCGGCGACCCGATCGAGGTCTCCGCGGTCCATGGCCACGGCACGGGCGATCTGCTCGACGCCTGCGTCGCCAGCTTCCCGCCCGATGACGGCGAGGAATACGACGAGGACGTCATCAAGGTCGCCATCATCGGCAAGCCGAACGTCGGCAAGTCGAGCCTGCTCAACAAGATCCTCGGCGAAGAGCGCGTGATCGTCTCCAACATCGCGGGCACCACGCGCGACGCCATCGACAGCTACTTTGAAAACGAGTCCGGCAAGTTCCTCTTTATCGATACTGCCGGTATGCGCCGCAAGTCGAAGGTCGACGATGCAGTCGAGAAGTATTCGAACCTGCGCTCCATCGCCGCCATCGAGCGCGCGGACGTGTGCCTCATCCTGATCGACGCCAATGAGGGTGTCACCGAGCAGGATACCAAGGTCGCAGGTCTGGCGCATGAGGCAGGGAAGGCCTGCATCATCGTCGTCAACAAGTGGGACACGGTCGAGAAGGACACGAACACCATGGACGAGAAGACGGCCGAGGTCCGCCGGGATCTCAGCTACATGACCTACGCGCCCGTCGTGTTCATCTCCGCGCTCACCGGCCAGCGCGTGGACAAGCTGTTCGACATGATCGTCGCGGTCTCCAACCAGAACAGCATGCGCATCACCACCGGCATGCTCAACAACATTTTGGAAGATGCAACCGCGCGCGTCCAGCCGCCCACGGACAAGGGCCGCCGTCTGAAGATCTACTATATCACGCAGGTCGGCGTCAAGCCGCCGCATTTTGTGTTCTTCTGCAACGACAGCCGGCTGTTCCATTTCTCGTACCAGCGTTATCTGGAAAACCAGATCCGCGCGGTGTTCGGCCTGACCGGTACGCCGATCCGGATCACCATCCGCCAGAAGGGCGACAAGGAAGACATGTGACCAAATGATCCCGGCGGAAGGTGCTTTCTGCCGGGATTTTTGCAAAAGGAGGGGCTTTTCATGCAGATCCAGCCATGTACCGTCCGGTTGAAGGACGGCAGGGAAGTCCTGCTGCACAGCCCGGAAGCGGCTGACGCGCAGGCGCTGCTCGATTATATGCGCGTGACCAGCGGAGAGACGCACTTCATGGCGCGCTATCCGGAGGAATGCCAGGCGACGGTCGAGCAGGAGACCGGGTTCATCGAAGCACTGACCGGGCATCCGCAGAATTTCATGATCGTCGCCATGCTAAGCGGCGAGCTGGTCGGCGGCTGCTCCGTGATGGCGGTGAGCGGCCACATCAAGACGCGCCACCGCGGCAGTCTCGGCATTTCCGTCGAGCAGAAGGCCTGGGGCGGACTCGGCACGGCGATGATCGAAGCGGCGCTGCGCCAGGCGAAGGAAAACGGCTTTGAGCAGGTCGAGCTCGGCGTGTTCGAGGACAATCCCCGCGCCCGGCACCTCTACGAAAAGCTCGGCTTTCAGGAACAGGGCCGCACGCTGCGCGCGTTCCGCCTGAAAGACGGCACCTACCGCGACGAGATCCAGATGGTAAAATTTCTTTGATTGAAAAGGAGACAGGACGATGGAACAGAAGTATGCAGAATATGCCGCCCAGAAGGCAGTCGAGCTGCTCGCGATCGACAGCCCGACGGGCTTTACCGACCGGGCTGCGGCCTGGGTGCAGGACGCCTTCGGTGCGCTGGGCTTTGCGGCAAAGAAGACCGCCAAGGGCGGCGTGCTGATCGACCTCGGCGGAGCGGAATCGGAGGAGGGCGCGCTGCTGCTGCAGGCGCATACGGATACGCTCGGCGCGATGGTCGCGGAGGTCAAGGCCAACGGCCGTCTGCGCGTGACGAACCTCGGCGGTATGCGCGCGGAAAACGGCGAGACGGAGAACGTCCGCGTCTACACGCGCGGCGGCAAGGTCTATGAAGGAACGCTGCAGCTGTGCAACGCATCCGTCCACGTGAACGGCGACTACGGCAAGACCGAGCGGACCTTCGACACAACGGAGGTCCTGCTCGACGAGGCCGTCACCTCCGCGGACGAGACCCGCGCACTCGGCATCGAGACCGGCGACATCGTCTGCTTTGACCCGCGCACGCGCGTGACGGCCTCCGGCTATATCAAAAGCCGCTTCCTCGACGATAAGCTGTCCGTCGGTATTCTGCTGGGCTTTGCAAAGTACCTGCGGGACGAAAACAAACAGCTGCCGCGCCGGACCTATGTCCATGTGACCGTCTATGAGGAGGTCGGCCACGGCGGCGCGGGCTCCGTGCCTGCGGGCGTGACGGAGTCTATCAGCGTCGATATGGGCTGCGTGGGCGACGGGCTGCGCTGCACGGAGCGGCAGGTGTCGATCTGCGCAAAGGACTCCGGCGGCCCGTACAGCTATGAGGTCGTCGGCAAGCTCATCGACGCGGCCAAGCGCGAGGGCGCGGACTACGCGGTCGACGTCTACCCGCACTATGGCTCCGACGTGGAGGCCACGCTCAGCGCGGGCTATGACATCCGCCACGGCCTCATCGGCTCCGGCGTCTACGCCAGCCACGGCTACGAACGCAGCCACAAAGCCGGCGTCCTCAACACCCTGAAGACACTCAAGGGCTACCTCTTTGTCTGAGTCCTTCCGGCCAATGGCTTCCCCTATGAGGGGAAGCTGTCGCCGGAGGCGACGGATGAGGTGGACGGCGTCGCGTAAATGCGAGTGCCCCCACCTCATCCGTCACGGCTTCGCCGTGCCGCCTTCCCCTCATAGGGGAAGGCAGCGAGGTGCGCCGCACCCCTTGGCTCCCTTCTCAGGGGAGCTGTCAGCCGCAGGCTGACTGAGAGGCCGTCGCAAATCTGCTGCAACCTCTCCGTCTCGGCGTTCCGCCGAGCCACCTCCCCTGGAAGGGGAGGCTTTTTCGCTGCGGCGGGGTTCACCTCTCAGGCCCTGCGGGCCAGCGCCCCTTGACAAGGGGAGCCCCTGGGGTATATCCGCGCACGAAAAAAGAGCAGGCCTTTCGGCTTGCTCTTTCGGCTTGTCCTGATCAGATCGCGCGCTCAACCTTGTTGGAACGCAGGCATCTTGTACAGACATACACATGGCGCGGAGTACCGTCAACGATTGCCTTGACACGTTTGACGTTGGGCTTCCATGCACGGTTAGCACGTCTGTGAGAGTGGGAGACCTTGATACCGAATGTCACGCCCTTGCCGCAGATATCGCATTTTGCCATCAGCTGCACCTCCTTGCCGCTTGGAAATCAGTTTGAAGCGCTACAAAGCGCCGACAAATATATTAGCAGATACGGTTGGAAATTGCAAGCACTTTTTTCGGAAAAATTCGAAAAATTCAAAAAATCCGACAGGGGAATTTCCCTGTTGCGAAATGCGGGCAAAGCGGGTATAATCAGAATACTATCATACGAGGTGATCGCATGGCAAATACCTATACCGTCCTGCTCTCCGAGCTGGTTTCGGAATTCAATCTTGACTTTTTCTACAAGTCCACGGACTTTGACAAGATCCGCGTGACTGTTGACGATATCAGCCGCCCGGGCCTGCATCTGGCCGGTTTTTTTGACCACTATGAGCCGATGCGCGTCTACGTCTGCGGCACGGTGGAGACGGCCTACCTGCAGAAGCTCTCGCCGGAGGAGCGGATCATCATTTTTGACCACTTCCTGTCCTACAAGTGCCCGGCGCTGATCTTCGCCCGCGGCTTCCAGCCGATGCCGGAATGCCTGGAGATGGCGAAAAAATACGACGTGACCGTGCTCGGCACGAAGGACACGACGTCCTATATCGTCTCGAGCCTGATCACCTACCTCAAGAGCGCCCTGGCCCCCCGCGTGACCCGCCACGGCGTGCTGGTCGAGATCTACGGCGAGGGCATCCTCATCAACGGCGACAGCGGCATCGGCAAGAGCGAGACGGCCATCGAGCTCGTCAAGCGCGGCCACCGCCTGATCGCCGACGACGCCGTTGAGATCAAAAAGGTCTCGCCGCATGAGCTGGTCGGCTCCGCGCCGCCTGTACTCAAGCACTATATCGAGCTGCGCGGCATCGGCGTCATCAACGTCGCGAAGCTGTTCGGCATGGGCGCGGTCAAGGAAAGCTCCAACATCGACCTCATCATCAACATGGTCCCGTGGCGCGACGGCGAAGCCTATGACCGCCTCGGCATGGAGACGCAGTACACCGAGATCCTCGACGTGAAGGTCCCGTCCATCACAGTCCCGATCACCCCCGGACGGAACCTTGCCGTGATCTTTGAGGTCGCCGCCATGAATAACCGCCAGAAGCGCATGGGCTACAACGCCGCGGTGGAATTCACCGAGCAGATGAGCAAATACTTTACCTCCCGCAATGACGACTGACAACATACAGCACAAACAAAAGCTCCCGGTCTCCGGGAGCTTTTTTGAACGCTTATAAGCTGCTTTCCCGCAGCTCCAGATGCACCGGGATGCGGATGAGCGTCTGCTGCGGCGCCTCGCCGCGGATGCAGGCGAGCAGCCGGTCAACGGCGAGGCTGGTCTCCAGCGTCTTGTCGGCGGAGACGGAGGACAGGGGGAAGGGCAGGCGGATGTGCGAGAGGATATCGTCAAAGCCGATGAGCCGGATGTCCTGCGGGATCCGGATGCCGCGCCCCTGCAGGCAGCACGCGGCGTCCAGCGCCAAAAGGTCACTGAAGGCAAAAATGCCGTCCGGGCAGCCATATCGGTCCAGATAGCGGCCCAGCGCCGGTTCCAGATCTGCGCCGCCCGGCGCAGTGCGCAGCAGGTGCGGCGTGAGCTCCGCCTCGCTAAGCGCGCGGCGGAAGCCGCTCTCGCGCTCGCGGGCGGAGGAGATGGAGTCCGGCACGTTGAGCATCAGAATATGCCGGCAGCCGGCCTGCGCGAGCTGCTGCCCGGCCAGATACCCGCCGCGCTCGTCGTCCCAGATCACGGCCGGAAGATCGTCATAGCAGCGGCCGAACAGGACGTACGGCGTCCGGCAGCTCTCCAGCAGGTCGATGGCCGCGCGGCTTTTCTGGCACGGGCAGAGCAGCACGCCGTCGACGCTGCTGCGCACAGCGTTTTTGACCGCGTCCAGCTCATACTGCGCGGTCTCGTCGGTGTTCATGACGATGACCTGGTAGCCGAGCGTGCGGAACGCGAGCTCGAATGCGTGCAGCTGGATGGAAAAGCGCAGGTTGGAGGTATCGCCGACGATGATGGCGATGGTCCGGCTGCTGCCGGAGCGCAGAGACCCGGCCAGCGCGTTGTGCACATAGCCAAGCTCCTTCGCCGCAGCGCGGATGGCGGCTTTCGTCTCCTCGCGCAGCTTCGGCGAGCCGCGCAGCGCCTGCGAGACGGTATTGACAGTGAAGCCGGTCTTTTCCGCGATATCCTTCAGCGTGACGCGGCGGTCATCTATCGGCATGGCGGCGCTCCTTTCGTTTCAGTCTGCTTCATTATACCTGCGGCGGAAAAGAAAGTCAAACCAATGCCAAGGATCCGCCGGTTCCTCTTTTATTTTTATGCGGAGTGTGATATGATGATAAAAACTATCCACCCGGAGGCGTTTATGTGGGCTTCTGAACTTCAACTGCAAAACATTGCGCGGACCTGCGCGGGTCTGGACCTGCGGACGCAGGAGCCGCTCAGCCGCCACACCTCGTTCCGCACCGGCGGTCCGGCTGCGCTGATGGCCTTCCCAAGAACGCCGGAGGAGCTGCAGCTGCTTCTGCGCAGCGCCGCGGCAGAAGGGGTAACGCCGTATCTGCTCGGCGCGGGGACGAACGTTCTGGCGCCGGACGCGGGACTGCAGGCGCTGGTCATCTGCCTGAAGGACGCGCTGACCGGGATCCGGCCGGAAGGGCAGACCGGACTTCAGGTCTTCGCAGGTGAAAGCCTGGCCCGGACGGCGGTCTTTGCCAAAAATCACGCGCTGACCGGCCTGGAATTTGCGCACGGCATTCCCGGGACGCTCGGCGGCGGCGTGTATATGAACGCGGGCGCCTACGGCGGGGAAATGAAACAGGTCGTGACCAGTGTGACGGTCTTCCGCATGGACGGAACCGAGCAGACGCTGAGCGCTGAGGCTTCCGCCTTCGGCTACCGCACGAGCGTCTATCAGACGCTGCCGTGCGTGATCGTGCGCGCGTCTTTGCAGCTGCAGCCCGGCGACCCGAATACGATCGCGCAGACGATGCGCGCGCTGATGGAAAAGCGCAAAGCCTCGCAGCCGCTGGAGCTGCCGTCCGCCGGAAGCACGTTCAAGCGTCCGGCGGGGTATTTCGCGGGCCCGCTCATCGAGCAGGCCGGGCTCAAGGGGCAGGGGATCGGCGGTGCGGCGGTGTCGGAAAAGCACGCCGGGTTCGTCGTCAACCGCGGCGGCGCCACCACCGACGATATCCGCAGAACGATGGAACTCGTGCAGACGCGCGTGCTGGAGACCTCCGGCGTGCAGCTCGAGCCCGAGGTCCGCATCTGGTAAAGGAGAGAGATATGCAGTTTGTTATCATTTCCGGCATGTCCGGCGCGGGCAAGAGCAAGGCCGCGTCCGACCTTGAGGATCTCGGCTTTTACTGCGTCGACAATATGCCGGCGGAGATGATCCCGCAGTTTGCCCAGCTGTGTCTGGCAACGAAGGGCCGGTATGAAAAGGTCGCGCTCGTGACCGACGTGCGGGCCAGCATGACCTTCGACGCCCTCTTTCAGGCGCTGCAGAAGCTCGATGAGATGCATCTGCAGTATTCCATCTATTATATCGAGGCCTCGACCGAGGTCATCATCAAGCGCTATAAAGAGACGCGCCGTCTGCACCCGCTCATGAAAGACGGCTCGACGCTGGCGGACGCCATCGGGCGGGAGCGCGAGCTCCTTGCGCCCGTGCGCAACCGGGCCAGCGCCATCATCGACACCTCCATCCTCTCCACCGGCAAGCTGCGCGGGATCCTCATCGATCTGGTCGCGGGTGGGATGCGGGAGCATTCGATGGACGTGCGCGTCGTCTCCTTCGGGTTCAAATACGGGCTGCCGCTGGAAGCCGATCTGGTCTTCGATGTCCGTTTCCTGCCGAATCCCTATTATATCCCGGAGCTCAAGCATCAGACCGGGCTGGACGAGCCTGTGCGGAGTTTTGTCTTCAAATATCAGCAGACGCTGGACTTTACGGCCAAGGTCGAGGACCTGCTGTCGTTCCTGCTGCCCAATTATCTCGACGAGGGAAAAACAGACCTCGTCATCGCCGTCGGCTGCACCGGCGGCAAGCACCGGAGCGTCTGCATCGCAAAAGAGCTGTATGAATTCGTCTCGAAAAAGGGCTACGCCGCCACGCTCAGCCACCGCGATATGGGCAGAAGGTAAGCGCGATGGCAGAACTGACCGAACAGATCCGGCTCTATGAGCCCCACCGCAGGCAGCCGCGCATCGCAGCCATCGGCGGCGGGCACGGCCTGTCCGCCATGCTGCGGGGCCTGAAGACCTACACGAAGAATATCACCGCCATCGTCACCGTCGCCGACGACGGCGGCGGCTCCGGCATGCTGCGCGAGGATCTGGGGATGCTGCCGCCGGGCGATATCCGCAACTGCATCATGGCGCTGGCCAATACCGAGCCCACCATGCAGCAGCTGCTCAACTACCGCTTTACCGACGGCTCTCTGGCCGGGCAGAGCTTCGGCAATCTGTTCCTGGCGGCCATGAACGGCATTTCAGGCTCGTTTGACGAGGCGGTCCACCGGATGGGGGACGTCCTGGCCATCACCGGCCGGGTGCTGCCCGTGACCAATCAGGATGTGCGGCTGGAGGCGGAGTTTCACGACGGCAGCCGCGTGCTCGGTGAGAGCAAGATCTTCTACGCGAAAAAGATCAACAATTCCCGCATTCGCAAGGTCCGGCTGGTCCCGGAGCGTCCGGCGGCCCTGCCGGAGAGCGTGCAGGCCATCCGCGACGCCGATATCGTCGTGATCGGGCCGGGGAGCCTCTATACGAGCATCATTCCGAATTTCCTTGTCAGCGGCATCTCTGACGCCGTCCGCCAGAGCAGGGCATGCAAGATCTACGCGCTGAACATCATGACCCAGGACGGTGAGACCGACGGCTACGACGCCGACGATCATGTCCGCGCCATTCTGGAGCATGCCGGCCCCGGCGTCATCGACGTCTGCATCGCAAACAGCACGCCGGTCCCGCCGGAGATCATGGAGCCGTACGCAAAAGAGGGCGTGGCCCAGCTCGAGCTGAACCGCACGGATATCGAGCAGCTGGGCATTGCCGTGCGCACGTTCCCGCTGCTGGAGCCGGGACGGTATATCCGCCATAATTCCGACGCGCTCGCGCGCGCGATCCTGTCCGTGTGGCAGGAATTCAGAAAGAAATAACCACAGAAAGGAACGGCGCTGTCATGTCCTTTTCTTCCAATGTCAAGCAGGAGCTGTGCCGCCTGCCCATCAGCCGCCGGCAGGAGGCCGCGGCCGAGCTGTACGGCATTCTGCTCTACTGCAACGCTTTTACGGCCGAGCTGATCCGCATCACGACCGAATCGCGGGATCTGGCTGACCGGCTGCCGCGGCTGATGAAAAAGGTAGCCGGTTTTTCCTTCGATCAGGAGCCGGAAGCGGAGGAGACCGGGAAGCTGGTCTTCACGGTCGACTCGCAGGAAAAGATCCATAAGATCTTCGCCCAGTTCGGCCTGTCCGCGGCGAAGGATGTGACGCTGCACGTCAACTACGGGATCCTGGAAGAGGATGAGGAGCGGCTGGCGTTCCTGCGCGGGGCGTTTTTATCCGGCGGTTCGGTCACGGACCCGGCCAAGCGCTATCATCTCGAGCTCACGACCTCCCACTACAAGGTCAGCCGCGAGACCTGCGCGCTGCTGCTGGACGCGGGCTTCTCTCCGAAGGAGACCACACGCGGCGGCAATAGCATCCTGTACTTCAAGCAGAGCAACCTCATCGAGGATTTTCTGACCGCCATCGGCGCGCCCGTCTGCGCGATGGGCGTGATGGAGGCCAAGGTCGAAAAGGACCTGCGCAACGGCGTCAACCGCCGCGTCAACTGCGAGACTGCGAACCTGACCAAGGTCGTCGATGCGTCGATGGAGCAGGTCGCGGCCATCCGGAAGCTGCAGAAGCGCGGCCAGCTCAAGGACCTGCCGCCGAAGCTCCGCGAGACCGCGAAGCTCCGTCTGGAGAACCCTGAGGCGACGCTGCAGGAGCTTGCCGCCATGCAGGATCCGCCTGTTTCCAAATCCGCAATGAACCACCGCATGCGCAAGCTCGTTGCGCTTGCGAACGAGAGCTGAGAAAGGAGCGCCCGCCATGGCATTTGTGCATCTGCACGTCCACAGCGAATACAGTCTGCTTGACGGCGCCTGCCGTATTGGCTCGATGATGGACCGTGTGCAGGAGATCGGCCAGGAGGCCATCGCCCTGACCGACCACGGCGTCATGTACGGCACGATCGACTTTTACCGCGCAGCAAAGAAGGCCGGGATCAAGCCCATCGTCGGCTGCGAGGTCTATGTCGCCCGCCGCACGCGCTTCGACAAGGTCCACGGCGTCGACAAAGAACCCTACCATCTCGTCCTCCTGTGTGAAAACGAGACCGGCTACCGCAATCTCAGCTATATGGTCTCGCTCGGCTTCACGGAGGGCTTTTATAACCGCCCGCGCGTGGATATGGAGCTGCTGCGCGAGCATCACGAGGGCCTGATCGCCCTGTCTGCCTGTCTGGCTGGGCGCATCCCGCAGTCGATCATGCAGGACGACCTGCAGGCCGCCGAGCAGGCGGCGCGCGAGTATGCCGAAGTTTTCGGGCCCGACCATTTTTATCTGGAGCTGCAGGATCACGGCATCCCGGAGCAGCGGACCGTCAACGCACAGATCCGCAAGCTCGCCGAAAAACTGTCTCTGCCGCTCGTCGTGACGAACGACGCACACTATCTGCGCAAGTCGGACGCGAAAATGCAGGACGTGCTGCTCTGCATCCAGACCGGCAAGACCGTCGACGACCCGAACCGCATGAAATTTGAGACGGAGGAATTCTATCTCAAGAGCGAAGAGGAGCTGCGCGAGCTGTTCCCGGATGTGCCGGAGGCGTTTGACAATACAGTAAAAATTGCGGAGCGCTGCAATGTGGAGTTTACGTTCGGCAAGTATTTCCTGCCGGAATTCAAGCTCCCGGAGGGCGTGACGAGCCTTTCGTATCTTAAGCAGCTCTGCCGCGAGGGCTTTGACGAGCTCTACGGGACGGAGCACCCGGAATATATGCAGCAGCTCGACTATGAGATCGACATGATCGAGAAGATGGGCTTTACCGATTACTTCCTCATCGTGTGGGATTTCGTGCGCTTTGCCAAATCGGCCGGGATCCCGGTCGGCCCCGGGCGCGGCAGCGCCGCGGGCTCGATGGTCACCTACTGCCTGCATATCACCGAGATCGACCCCATGAAATACGGGCTTTATTTCGAGCGTTTCCTCAACCCGGCGCGCGTGACGATGCCCGATATCGATATGGACTTCGGTGACACCCGGCGCGCCGAGGTCGTCGACTACGTCCGGCGCAAATACGGCGAGGACCATGTCGCACAGATCGTCACCTTCGGTACCATGGCTGCGCGCGGCTCCATCCGCGACGTCGGCCGCGTGATGAACTTCACCTACGCCGAGACGGACGCGGTGGCCAAGCTCGTGCCGCCGACGCCGCACATGACGCTGGCGGACGCGCTGAAGCAGTCGCCGCAGCTGCGGCAGATGTACGACTCTGACGAACGGGTCAGGGAACTGGTCGACACGGCAAAGGCCATCGAGGGCATGCCGCGCAACACCTCGACGCACGCCGCGGGCGTCGTCATTACCAAGCTCCCGGTCTATGACTATGTGCCGCTGGCGACGAACGACGGCACGATCGTTACCGAATACACCATGACGACGCTGGAGGAGCTCGGGCTCCTCAAAATGGACTTCCTCGGCCTGCGCAACATCACCGTCATCGACGATGCCATCCGCGATATCCGCAAGACCGAGCCGGATTTCTCCATGGCCCGCGTCACTGACAACGACCCCAAGGTCATGGACATGCTCACGCAGGGCCGGACCGCCGGTGTGTTCCAGATGGAATCGACCGGCATGACGGGCGTGTGCATGGGCCTGAAGCCGCAGTCGATCGAAGATCTGTCCATCATCGTCGCCGCCTACCGGCCGGGCCCGATGGAATCGATCCCGCGCCTGATCGCCTGCAAGCAGGATCCGTCGCTCGTCAAATACAAGCACCCGATGCTGCAGCCCATCCTCTCCGTCACCTACGGCTGCATCCTCTATCAGGAGCAGGTCATCGAGATCTTCCGCAAGCTTGCCGGGTATTCGCTCGGGCAGGCGGACATGGTGCGCCGCGCCATGAGCAAAAAGAAGGTCAAGGACATCGAAAAGGAGCGCGGCGCGTTCATCCGCGGCGACGCATCCCGCAATATCTCCGGCTGCGTGGCCAACGGCATCCCGGAGGACGTCGCGGCGTCCATCTACAACGAGATGTACGACTTCGCGAACTACGCGTTCAACAAGGCGCATTCCGTCTGCTATGCCGTCATCGCGTACCAGACGGCGTGGTTCAAGTGCTATTATCCGCGCGAGTACATGGCGGCGCTCATGACCTCAGTCCTGGACAGCTCTGTCAAGATCTCCGAGTATATCGCCGAATGCCGCGCCATGGACATTGCGCTCCTGCCGCCGGATATCAACGAATCGAACGACAACTTCACCGTCGTGCCGGGCGGCATCCGCTTCGGTCTGGCCGCCATCAAGAACATCGGGCGCGGCTTCATCCTGAAGGTCATGGACGAGCGCGAGCAGCACGGAAAATTCACGAGCCTTGAGGATTTCACCCTGCGCATGTACGGCACTGACCTCAACAAACGCGCGCTGGAAAACCTCATCAAGGCCGGCGCCTGCGATGGCTTCGGGCTCAATCGCGCGCAGATGCTGCGCATGTACGAGCTCATCATGGACGCCGCAGCCAACCAGAAAAGCAAAAATGTCGAGGGACAGATGGGCCTGTTCGACCTGCTCTCCGGTGAGGATGCACCTGCGGCCATGCCCGCCATCCCGGTGCCGAATATCCCGGAGCTGAGCGCGCAGGAGAAAATGAGCTTGGAAAAACAGACGACCGGCCTGTATCTTTCCGGCCACCCGATGGACGATTACCGGCCGCTGCTGCGCGGAATGGACGTCGTGCCGATCGGTGAGATCCTGGAATGCTTTGAAAACGGCGAGGATACCTATCAGGATGAGCAGATCGTGAACATCGCCGGGATCGTCGAGGCCGTCAAGATGAAGACCACGAAATCCGGCTCCATGATGGCCTACGTCACGGTCGAGGACGACACCGGTTCGATGGAGCTGCTGGTATTCTCGGGCGTGCTCGGCCAATATGGCTCGATGCTGTATGAAAATTCGGCGGTGATTTTGAACGGGCGCATCTCCGTGCGGGATGAAAAGCCGCCGCAGCTGGTCGTCAACCGGGTTTTGCCGATCGCCGATATGCAGGATGCGGACGTGGCCCAGGCCGCGCGGCAGGCTGCCGCGCAGGCGCATACCGTGTATCTTCGGATCGAGGATTCGGCGCAGAGCAGCGCCCGGAAGGTCTTCCCGGTTTTGAAAATGTTCCCGGGCAAGGCGAAGGCCGTGGTCTATTACGCGGATACCGGCGCGAGAATGGGTGGCAAGTGCGCGATCGATGAGCGGATGCTCCGCGAGATGCGCGAGCTGCTCGGCGAAAAAAATGTGATCGTAAAGTAGTCGCTTTTTTACAAATTCGCTACACTTTTGCAACCTGGCATGTTATACTGTATTTTATGGGAAAAGGGGGATTTGCGTTGCGGTTGCGGATGAAACGGATGCTGCTGGCCGTGCTGGCCGCGGCAATGTCGCTGGTTCTGTCCGGCTGCTTTGTCAAGACCGTCGACGAGCTGTACACGCTCCCTAAGCACTCTGATGAATATAACCGGCTGGAACAGGCCATCGATCAGGTCATGTCCAGCCAGAACGCGTCCTACGCCGCGCCGGTCTCCGGCATGAACCAGCAGTCGGTCCAGCTGGCCGATCTGGACGGCGACGGGACGGAAGAGGCGGTCGCTTTCCTGAAAACGACGGGCGACAAGCCGCTCAAGGCCTGCATCTTTTCCCGCGTCGATGAGGATTATCAGCTCATGGACGTGATCGAGGGCGACGGTACCAGCTTCGCGAGCGTGGAATACGTGCCGCTGACCGGCGGCCCCGGTGTTGAGCTGGTCATCGGGCGGCAGCTTTCCACGGACGTGCTGCAGTCGCTGTGCGCGTATTCGTACACCGGCGGGCACGTGGTCGAGCTGCTGAGCACGAATTACTCGGAATACCGCTGCGTCGATCTCGACGAAGACGGGCGGACGGATCTGTTCGTCCTCCGCTTTGACGCGGAGCAGCCGCAGGGCGTGGCCGAGCTCTACCGCTGGCAGGGCGACCAGATGGAGCGCGAGCCGGAGGCGTATCTGACGGTCGGCGCGTCGCCGGTCAAGCGCATTGTGTCCGGTGATCTGATGGAAGATGTCCCGGCTGTCTTTGTGGCGAGCGCCTATGAAGAGAACGGGCTTGCGACCGACGTGTTTGCCTTCCGGGACGGCGTGTTCCGCAACATTACCGCTGCCGACCCGGGCAGCGCGCTTTCCACCGTGCGCAGCTATTACGTCTACGCCACCGATGTGGACAGCGACGGACTCATCGAGCTGCCGCAGATCCTTCCGCTGCCGTCGGCTGCGGGCTCGGAGGAGAACTACAGCGTCATCAGCTGGTATAATTTAGACCTGCAGGGCCGCAGCACACCGAAGATGACGACCTATCACAGCTTTTCCGGCGGCTGGTTCTTATCCCTGCCGGACCGGTGGCAGAACCGGCTCTGCATCACCCGCAGCGAAGAGGTCGGCGGTGTCCGCGGCTACGTCTTCTCCGAGTGGAAGGATGAGACGCACACGGAGCCGATCTTCACCATCTATGCCTTCTCCGGCGACGACCGGGCGCAGCTCGCTTCGTCTGACGGCCGGTTCCTCCTTGCCGAGAAGGGCGATATCACATACGCAGCGCAGCTTGCAGCAGGGAAGTGGGCAGGCGAGCTTTCCGAGCAGACGCTCAGAGGCATGTTCCACTTTATTCATATTGACTGGAATTCGGGAGAGACGTGAGGAGCGTAATGGAATGAAGAAAGTAATGATTCTGGAAGACGAGGTCAGCATCCGGAGCTTTGTGGTCATCAACCTCAAGCGCGCCGGCTACGAAGTCGTGGAGGCCGGGACGGGCGAGGAAGCGCTGGAGCTTCTGAAGGCCAATCCGGACGTCGGCGTCGCCATTCTGGATATTATGCTGCCCGGGATCGACGGCTTTGAGGTCTGCCGCAGCATCCGGGCGACGGATAAAAAGATCGGTATTATTATGTTAACCGCAAGAAGCCAGGAGATGGACAAGATCACCGGCCTCATGACCGGTGCGGATGACTATATGACCAAGCCCTTCAGCCCCGCGGAGCTGACAGCGCGGATCGACGCGCTCTACCGCCGCATCGACTCGGACGGCTCGTCCAACCAGATCGAGCTCAAGCACGGCCCGTTCGTACTCAACACGCGCAACCGCACACTCGACAAAGACGGCCGCCGCATCAAGCTCACGCAGGTGGAATATGCCATCGTGAAGCTGTTCATGCAGAATCCCGGGCGGGCGCTGTCCCGCGAGGACATTCTGGCGGCGGTCTGGGGCCGCGACTATGACGGTGAGCTCAAGATCGTCGACGTCAACATCCGCCGTCTTCGCATCAAGATCGAAGACGATACCGCGAGCCCGACCTACATCACGACGGTCTGGGGCTTCGGATACAAATGGGGCGCCTGAGAAGAAGCAGGGAAGCGCCGGTACGGCGCACGAGGTGAAAACGCTTGAAGAAAAAGAAACGGTTGTCCGGCATCGAGCGGCGCTGGTTCGTGAACAATGTGGGCGTCATCATGCTGCTGGTGCTGGCGTGCGTGCTTGGCGTCGTGCTCTCCATGGCGGCCTATTACGATACGAACCTGCGCTCCGGCCTTGAAAACAGGGCGAACACGACAACCGATTTTTTCAGCAATTATATTGGCCAGAGCTACAACGAATACTATCAGTCCTGCATCAAATTTGCCAAGACGTTTGAAGATAAAGACCGGCTGGAGCTGCAGTTCATCTCGCCGGGCGGCAAGATCGTTGCCTCCTCCTACGGGAAATTCGCAGGCCGATCGCCCTCCACGCCGGAGATCCAGCAGGCCATCGACAGCCAGCAGACCCGGCACTACAAGGGCCGCAACCCCCTGACCGGCGAGCGCATCCTCGCTGTGTCCAGCCCGATGATCTACACCAACGGTGAGGTCATCGGCGTGCTGCGCTATGTGACGAGCCTGCGCAACGCGGACCTGCAGGTCCTTATGATCGCGCTCATCGCGGTGACGGTCGGGCTTCTATTCATCGGCTCGATCTTCTTTCTGAGCAGTTTTTTTATCCGCTCCATCCTTGTGCCGGTCTCGCAGATCAACGCGACGGCCAAGCGCATCGCCGCCGGCTCCTACGGCGTGCAGATCCCCGGGCAGTACGATGATGAGATCGGCGAGCTGGTCAGCACGATCAACGATATGTCCGTCAAGATCGGGCAGGCTGAAAAGACGCAGACGGAGTTCATTTCCTCTGTCTCGCACGAGCTGCGGACGCCCCTCACAGCCATCTCCGGCTGGGGCGAGACGCTGCTGACGTCGGAAAACCTGGACGCGGAGACGCGCCGCGGCGTCGTCATCATCGCGCGGGAGGCCAAGCGACTGACCGGTATGGTCGAGGAGCTGCTGGAATTCACGCGGATGCAGGACGGCCGCTTTACACTGCATGTCGAAACGGCCGATATCCTGGCGGAGTTTGAAGATACCGTCTTCATGTACGGCAACCGGCTGAAGCAGGAGGGCATCTGCCTGCACTACGACGGCTGCGAGGAAGACATTCCCGAGATCCCCTGCGACGTGGCGCGGATGCGGCAGGTGTTTCTCAACATTCTCGACAATGCGGCCAAGCACGGCGGCGAGGGCAAGCGCATCGACGCCTCCATCGCGCATGAAGACCGCTTCGTCGTCATCCGCATCCGGGACTACGGCCCCGGCATCCCGGAAGAAGAGCTTCCCCGCGTCAAGCTCAAATTTTACAAGGGCAGCTCCAAAGCCCGCGGCAGCGGCATCGGCCTTGCCGTGTGCGAGGAGATCGTCACCATGCACGGCGGCACGCTGACGCTCGAAAATGCAGAGGGCGGCGGCACGCTCGTCACGATCTGTATCCCCACGGGGGAGGAATAAGAGGCTTTCATGAAAAAAGAGAACGAATCTGTCATCCAGGAAAAATTCAAGACGCTCATCGGCGGTCAGGCGCTGATCGAGGGCATTATGATGCAAGGGCCAGACAAGCGGTCGATTGTCGTGCGCGGGCCTGAGGGCATCGTCACGAAGGTCGAGCCGCTCAAAAAGCGCACGGGCATCGCAAAATGGCCGCTCATCCGCGGCGTGGTGAATTTCGCCTCGTCGATGGTCTCGGGCGTGAAGGCGCTCATGTACTCGGCGGAGTTTTTCCCCGAGGAGGAAGACGCCAAGCCCTCCAAATTTGACGAGTGGCTGGAAAAAAAGCTTGGCAGTGAAAAGATGGAGAAGGCGGTGATCTCGTTCTCCGTCGTGCTCGGTGTGCTGTTTTCCGTCGGCCTGTTCTTCCTGCTGCCGACGCTGATCAGCGGCCTGTTTGACCGCGTGATCCACAGCGCCGTGACCCGCAGTCTGATCGAGGGCGTGATCCGCATCGCGATCTTTATGGGTTATATGATCCTGATCTCCAAAATGAAGGACATGAAGCGTGTCTTCTCCTACCACGGCGCGGAGCATAAGACCATCCGCTGCTATGAGGCACAGCTGCCCCTGACCGTGGAAAACTGCCGCGGCATGACAAGACTCCACCCGCGCTGCGGCACGAGCTTCCTGTTCGTCGTCGTCATGATCTCCATTTTGCTTTTCGCGCTGGTCAGCGCGGTGCTGCCGACGAGCAATATGCTCGTCCGGCTGGTCGTCCGGCTGGCACTTCTGCCGTTCGTGGTGGCTATCAGCTATGAGTTTAACCGCATGGTCGGCCGCCATGACAACTGGCTGACGCGGATCCTGACCGCCCCCGGCATGTGGTTCCAGAATTTCACGACCAACGAACCGGATGATTCCATGCTGGAGGTCGGCATCGAGGCGCTGAAGCTCGTCCTGCCGGACGAGGCAGGGGCCGACCGATGGTAAAGAAGTACGGAGACCTGTATCTGCAGGCCCGGCGGGCTCTGCTGCCCACAGAAGGTGAGAATGCCGCAGCCGCCGCGCGCGAGCTGCTGGCGTTTGCGTCCGGGAAATCCGTCGCCGCCGTGCTAGCGGATGCCAACCTGTATGCCAGCGAGCAGATCGAAGCAGATCTGAACGGTTATGTAAACCGAATGCTTGCCCATGAGCCGCTGCCCTATATCCTCGGGCAATGGGATTTCTACGGGATCTCGCTCGAGGTCACGCCGGACGTCCTGATCCCGCGTGACGACACGATGGCCGTCACGGATCTGGCGCTGGAGGTGCTGCGGACCGGCCATCCGTCGCCGCGCGTGCTCGATCTTTGCTGCGGGAGCGGCTGCATCGGGCTGGCTATCGCCCATCAGCTGCCGGATGCGCATGTGACGCTGGCGGATATCTCTCGCCCGGCACTGGCCGTGGCCAAGCGGAACATCAAGCGGCTGAAGCTCATGAACCGCGTGACCGCCATCGGCCTCGACGCGAAAAAGCCCGCGCCGTCCTTTGTCGGCACGCTCGACGCGCTGGTATGCAATCCGCCGTATGTGACCGCGGAGGAGATGACCCAGCTGGAGCCCTCGGTCCGTGACTACGAACCGGCGCTGGCGCTCGACGGTGGGGCGGACGGGCTGGATTTTTACCGCGCAGTGGCGGAGAACTTTACGCGGCTGATCGCCAGCGGCGGCTATCTCTGCTTTGAGTTCGGTCTCGGCCAGCACGTGGCCGTGTCGATGATCCTTCAGGAATACGGTTACACCGATATTGCCCTGCGCAAGGACCTGCGCGGCGTGATCCGCGCAGCCCGCGGTACGAAAAAATAAAACAAACGTTTGATTTTATTCGAACATTGTGGTATAGTGTTTGTAAACACCAAAGAGGAAGGAACTGAGACGATGGAAAGAAAAAAAACAGCCGATCAGACTCCCAATAACGACAAGAAACAGGCGCTCGATACCGCCATCCGGCAGATCGAGAAAAACTTCGGCAAGGGCGCGGTCATGCGCCTGGGCGACCGCCCTGATCTGCAGGTCGACGCCATCCCGACCGGCTCGCTGGCGCTCGACGCCGCGCTCGGCATCGGCGGCGTGCCAAAGGGGCGGATCATTGAGATCTACGGCCCGGAATCTTCCGGCAAGACCACGCTGGCGCTGCATATCGTGGCGCAGGCGCAGAAGCGCGGCGGCGAGGTCGCGTTCGTCGACGCGGAGCATGCCCTTGATCCGGATTACGCGGCAAGGATCGGCGTCGATATCGACTCCATGCTCGTCTCCCAGCCGGATACCGGCGAGCAGGCGCTGGAGATCACCGACGCGCTGGTCCGCTCCGGCGCAGTCGACGTCGTGGTCGTCGACTCTGTCGCGGCGCTGACACCGCGGGCGGAGATCGAGGGTGAGATGGGCGACACCTTCGTCGGCCTGCAGGCCCGGCTCATGTCGCAGGCGCTGCGGAAGCTCGCCGGCAACATTTCCAAGACCAACTGCGTCGTCATCTTCATCAACCAGCTGCGTATGAAGATCGGCGTCATGTACGGCAACCCCGAGACGACCACCGGCGGCAACGCGCTGAAGTTCTACGCGTCCGTCCGGATCGACATCCGCCGCACCGAGGCCATCAAGAACGGCTCCGAGGTCATCGGCAACCGCACGCGCGCGAAGATCGTCAAGAACAAGTGCGCGCCCCCCTTCAAAGAGGCATATTTCGATATCATGTACGGCGAAGGTATCTCCAAGTGGGGCGAAATGGTCGACCTTGCCGTGCAGCTCGAGCTCATCAACAAGAGCGGCAGCTGGTTCTCCATCGGCGATGAGCGCATCGGCCAGGGCCGCGATTCTGCCAAGCAGTATCTGATCGACCATCCCGACGTCGCCGACCGCATCGAGCAGGAGATCCGCGACAACATGTGGAAGCTGCAGGGCAAGAACGCCAAGCCGCCCGCGTCTGCCGCGGCCAAGCCCGTCAGCGTCTCTGCCGACGATTTTAACGACGACTGATGCGTCTGCTCTCAATCCAGGAGCTGCCGCAGTCCGGGCGTGTGAAGCTCGTCTTCGACGACGAGACCGTCCTCAAGACACAGCCCTATCTGCTTGCGGACTTCGGTCTCTACAGTGGGATGGAGTTGTCGGAGGAGGACTATCAGGCACTGCTGGCCGCGGCCGGGAAGGCTTCGGCCAGGGCGCGGGCCGTGCGGATCGTCGCGGCGGCCGGTGTGTCCGAACGGGAGCTGCAGAAGCGGCTGGTGCAGAAGGGCGAAGAGGCGGCCGACGCGAAAGAGGCTGTCGGTTGGCTCAAGGAGCTGCATTTGCTCGACGACGGCGAGACGGCGTGGCAGCTCGTTGCCAGTGCCGCCGCCAAAGGCTATGGCAAAAGCCGCATCAAAAATATCCTGTATGAGAAGGGGATCCCCCAGGAATTCTGGGACGACGCGCTCGCCGACCTCCCGGAGATGGACGATGCCATCGACCGTTTTCTGGCCCGCCGCTGGCAGGGGAAGGACCCGGACGACAAAGAAGTGAAACGAACTGTGGACGCGCTCATTCGCCGCGGTCACAGCTGGAAGGATATCCAGGCGGGTCTGCGGCGCTACCGCGCAGATCTGGAGCTGGAGGAAAACACGGAGGACTACATACCATGACCCACACGATAGGCATGATCTCGCTTGGCTGCGCCAAAAATCAGGTCAATGCCGAGCATATGCTCTGGCTGCTGCGGCAGGCAGGGTATGAGATCAGCCCCGACCCCGACGGTGCGGAGCTCGTCATCGTCAACACCTGCGGCTTTATCGAGTCCGCAAAGACCGAGGCCATCGACAACATTCTCGCCATGGCGCAGCTCAAGGCGGAGGGCCGGATCCAGAAGATCCTGGTCACCGGCTGTCTTGCGCAGCGCTATCAGGAGGAGATTCTGCAGGAAATGCCGGAGGTCGACGGCGTGCTTGGCACCGGCTCCTACTTTGACGTTGCCAACGCGGTCGGGCAGGTGCTGAGCGGCAAACGCTACAAGCGCTTCGACGATATCAATGCAGACCAGTCGGAAGATGGCCGTATCCTGACCACGCCGGAGTATTATGCCTATCTGAAGATCGCCGAGGGCTGCGACAACCACTGTGCCTACTGCATCATCCCGAAGCTGCGCGGCAAGCTGCGCAGCCGCCCGATCGAGGAGCTCGTCAAGGAGGCGGAGCAGCTTGCGGCCGACGGCGTCAAGGAGCTGATCGTCGTCGCGCAGGATACCAGCCGCTACGGTCTCGATCTCTACGGCGAGCGGAAGCTCGCGGAGCTGCTGCGGCAGCTGTGCCGGATCGACGGGCTTGTCTGGATCCGCGTGCACTATCTCTATCCGGATGAGATGTCACAGGAGCTGATCGACGTGCTGGCGAACGAGCCGAAGATCGTCAAGTATCTGGATATCCCGATCCAGCACATCAACGACGATATCCTCCGCCGCATGAACCGCCGCGGCAACGGCGAATACGTCAAGGAGCTGTTTGCCAAGCTCCGCCGCGAGATCCCAGGCCTTGTGCTCCGCACGAGCCTTATCACCGGCCTTCCCGGCGAGGGCGAGGCGGAATTTGCCCAGCTCTGTGACTTTTTGAAGGAATACAAGCTCGAGCGCGTCGGTGCGTTTGCGTTCTCCCCGGAGGAGGGCACGCGCGCGGCAGAGATGGAATATCCTGATACCGAGATCGCCCGGCAGCGCGCGGACATGGTCGCCGAGATCCAGTCCCGCATCATGGACGATTACAACGAATCGTGCATCGGCAAGACCATGCAGGTCCTGTGCGAGGGCTACGATCCCGATGAAGAGAGCTATTACGGCCGGACCTTTGCCGACTCGCCGGATATCGACGGGAAGATCTGGTTCACGGCGGAAAAACATATCAAGACCGGTGACTTTGCCGACGTCCGTGTGGTGGACGCCTATGACGGTGAGCTTGTCGGTGTGCTGGAGGAAGAATACAATGACGACTGCGAGTAAAATTACCCTTGTCCGTGTGGTGCTGATCCCGGTGTATATGGTCCTGATGCTTTTGTCGGCCGGTGGGGCGGAATGGCTGCGCTGGGCGGCTGTGGCTGTGTTCATCATCGCCAGCGTCTCCGACTTCCTGGACGGCTATATCGCCCGGCATTACAATCAGGTCAGCGACTTCGGCAAATTCCTCGATCCGCTGGCAGATAAGCTGCTCGTGACGGCCTGCATGATGATTTTCGTCGGCTGGGGCCGGATGCCGTCCTGGCTGGTGTTCATCGTCATCGCGCGGGAATTTGCCATCAGCGGCCTGCGCATGGTCGCCGCCAACAACGGTACGGTCATCGCCGCCGGCTGGAGCGGCAAGATCAAGACCTCCTGCACCATGGTCGGTCTGATCGCCATGATGGTCCTTCCGAATGTGCCGGTCCTCGATACGGTCGTGAACGTGGTCATCCTTGTCACGACGGTGTATTCCGGCGTAGAATACTTCGTCAAGAACTGGCATTGCCTTGGTCTCGGTAAGAAAGCTTGACTTTTTCGTATTCCAATGATATGATTTCCCAAGAGAAATGAATATCGCGTTGACCGAAAAGAGTACCGCATATCCGCTTTTTCAGAGAGCTTCCGCCGTCGGCTGCAAACGGGAGCAAAAGCTTCTGCGGGAACGTGCGTTCGTGAGCGAGGGGAGACCCCGTCTGGGCTTACGTCAAAGCCTGAGTGAGAAATCAGAGTGGAACCGCGAGTTTAATGACCCGCCTCTTGAGAAAAAGAGGCGGGTTTTATTGTGATTTGGAGGAGCTGTCTTTGCATCTGTTGGAGGATATCCGGGCATACAAAAGAAACGACCCTGCCGCGCGCTCGGCAATCGAGGTCGTGCTGCTGTACAACGGCCTGCACGCGACGATCGATTACCGCATCGCGCACTGGTTTTACCGGCATCACTGCTTTTTTATCGCGCGCGCGATCTCGCAGTGGTCGAAAATGTGGACCGGAATTGAAATACACCCCGGCGCGCAGATCGGCCGCCGTCTGGTCATTGACCACGGCACCGGGATCGTGATCGGCGAGACGACCCAGATCGGCGACGACTGTCTGCTCTATCAGGGCGTGACGCTCGGCGGCACCGGCAAGGACGTCGGCAAGCGCCATCCGACGCTCGGCAACAACGTCATGGTCGGCTCCGGCGCAAAGGTCCTCGGGCCTTTCCGTGTCGGCGACAATGCGCGCATCGCCGCCAACGCCGTGGTCCTGCGCGAGGTGCCGCCCGGCGCGACCGTCGTCGGCGTCCCCGGCCGGATTGTCCGGCTGTGCGGCGACAAGCTCGACCACATCCACACCCCGGACCCGGTCATGCTGGAAATCGAAGAACTCAAGCGCCGCATGGCGCTGCTGGAACAACAGATCAACGACGTCCAAAAGGAGAATTGATATGTACCTGTACAACTCTGCGACCCATAAAAAAGAAGAATTCATCCCCAACGACCCGAAACTGGTCAAAATGTACACCTGCGGCCCCACGGTCTATCATTTTGCCCATATCGGCAACCTCCGCAGCTATATCATGGAGGATGTGCTGGAAAAGTATCTGCGTTACGCCGGGTATCCGGTCAAGCGCGTCATGAACATCACCGACGTCGGCCATCTGACCTCCGATGCCGATGAGGGCGAGGACAAGATGCTCAAGGGCGCCCGCCGCGAGCACAAGACCGTCATGGAGATCGCCAAGTTCTATACCGATGCCTTCTTTGACGACTGCCGCAAGCTCAACATCAAGCGGCCGGATGTTGTCCAGCCCGCGACCGGCTGCATCGACGAGTATATCAAGATCATCACGAAGCTGCTCGATACTGGCTATGCCTATATCGAGGGCGGCAACGTCTACTTTGATACCTCCAAGCTCGAAAAATACTACATTTTCAACGAGCACAAGGAAGAAGACCTCGCCGTCGGCGTCCGCGAGGGCGTGGAAGAGGACACGAACAAGCGCAACAAGAACGACTTTGTGCTCTGGTTCACCAAGTCCAAGTTTGAGGACCAGGCGCTCAAGTGGGATTCGCCCTGGGGCGTCGGCTATCCCGGCTGGCATATCGAGTGCTCCGGCATTTCCCTCAAGTATCTGGGCGAGGATCTGGATATCCACTGCGGCGGCATCGACAATGCGTTCCCGCACCACACCAACGAGATCGCGCAGTCGGAAAGCTACATCGGCCACCACTGGTGCAACTACTGGATGCATGTCATGCATCTGAATACGGCCAGCGGCAAAATGTCCAAATCCAAGGGCGAGTTCCTGACGGTCTCGCTGCTGGAGCAGAAGGGCTATGACCCGCTGTGCTACCGCCTGTTCTGCCTGCAGAGCCATTACCGCCGCAATCTGGTCTTCTCGTGGGAAAACCTCGACAACGCAGCCGGGACCTACCAGAAGCTCCTGACCAAGATCGCCGCCCTGAAGCCCGGCGACGGCGAGGTCGACGAGGCCGCCGTCGCGGCCCTGCGTGAGAAATTCAACGCCGCTCTCGGCAACGACCTCAATACCTCGCTGGCCATCACCGCGCTCTACGACGTGCTCAAGTACAAGACGAACGACGCCACCAAGCTGTTCGTGCTGGACGATTTCGACAAGGTCCTGAGTCTGGACCTCTGCAGCAAGGCCGCGGAGATCCGCAAGCGCAATGCAGCAGAAAAGCCGGCAGCTGGTGCGTATTCCATCTTCTGCGAGGATAGCAGCGACGATCCCGCCGTCACTGCGCAGATCCAGGCGCGCTACGACGCGAAAAAGGCCAAAAACTTCGCCGAGGCCGACCGCATTCGCGACGAACTCAAAGCCCAGGGCATTGAGATCACCGACATCCCCGGCGGCGCCAAGTGGAAGCATATCTGAAATATACGCAACCCCGGAGCTCCTGCTCCGGGGTTGCGCGTCAAAAGGACAAAAGTTGAACTTGTGGGAGAAATCAGCGAAATGAAAATATGTCAGGTAACAAGTAACGAAGAAAAACAGAGGATAACACGGCAGGTTCTGGAGGCGCTTCCAGAATGGTTTGGTATCCCGGAAGCAAGGGAGAACTATATTTCAGAAAGCCGCGATCAATTGTTTTTCTGCGCCTATGCTGCGGACAAGTCTGTGGGCTTTTTATATCTGAAAGAAACGGGAAAAGCGACGGTCGAGCTATATGTGATGGGCGTACTGAAGGAATATCATCGGCAGGGGATTGGGCGGGAATTGTTCCGCAGCGCCAGAAAAGCGGCAAGCGAAGCCGGATATTCCTTTATGCAGGTAAAAACGGTACAGATGGGAAAATATGAGGAATACGACGATACAAATCGCTTCTATCTTTCCCTCGGATTCCAGGAATTTGAGGTCTTCCCAACATTATGGGACGCATGGAACCCCTGTCAGATCTATATCATGACAATATAATTATGCCATCCGCTCCGCGTGTCCTTTTCCGCTTACTTTTTCGGCTTCCGGTCAAAGAACGGGGACTTTCCGCTGACGCTGAGGGGAATGCCGAGGACGAGCGTGACGGAGGCGCCGAGCAGACCGAGGCTCCGGGCGGCACGGCCGACGGAGAACATCACGCGGTTGTCGACCCGGGCGTCTGCCGCCGCGGCGGCAGACGAACCGATGGCGATGCCGACGTCCATAGCGTCCCACGCACAGAGGCCATTCTTTTCCGCGCAATCGGCGCAGTCGGCAAAATGACAGTACTGACAGCCGCCGTTCAGCCCGCGGCGCTGTTCCTCCATGCCAAAGAGGACAACGGCATCCGCGTAGTCCACATTGTCGGCGTCACGGGCAAAGAAGGCGTAGTCAAGCCGCCCGGCAAGCTCGCGCATATGTGCGGCCAGTCGGTCCTTGTCTTCGCCGGTCACGACGCAGGTGACAAGACCGTCCATGCCCCGCGTCTTGGGCGCGGTGCGGGCGGCTGCGCACATGCGCGCGGCCGTATCCAGAACGGCGCGGGTCTGCATATCTTCCGAAGAATAGATCATGGGGAAACAACTCCTTTTATCGTAATCTGTCTTCAGTATAGTGCTTCCCACGGAAACTGTCAATGAAACGCGGCGGCTTCCTTGCAACAGGGCGGGAATTGTGGTAGACTAAGCGAAGAAATGCAAAGGAGTTCTTCCCATGAAGCTGATGGTTCTCGATGGAAACAGCGTGATCAACCGCGCCTACTACGGCGTGCGGGCGCTCACGACGAAAGACGGCTTTTTTACAAACGCGATCTACGGTTTTCTGAATATTCTCGAAAAGCTCCGGACGGAGGAGCAGCCCGACGCCCTGTGCGTGACGTTCGACCTCAAGGCGCCGACGTTCCGCCATCTGGCCTATGACGGCTACAAGGCGACGCGTCACCCGATGCCGGATGAGCTTGCCATGCAGCTGCCGATGATGAAGGATATTCTGCGCGCCATGCGCATCCCCATCTTTGAATGCGAAGGCTGGGAAGCCGACGACGTGATCGGCACGATCGGCAAGCAGTGCGGCAGGGCGAACTGGGACTGCGTGATCGTCACCGGCGATCGGGACTCTCTGCAGCTGATCGACGAGCATGTGACGGTCAAGCTGGTGTCCTCCAAGCTTTCGCAGTCCGTCGCGGTCAACTATGACCCTGCCCGCTTCCGTGAGGAATACGGCTTTGACCCCATCCATCTGATCGATCTCAAGGCCCTGATGGGCGACAGCTCCGATAACATCCCGGGCGTCGCGGGCGTCGGCCCGAAGACGGCGACGCAGCTGCTGCTGGACTATGGCACGCTGGACGGGATCTATGCGCATTTGGACGCGATCAAGGACAAGCTCCGCGCAAAGCTCGAGCAGGGCAGGGAAAGCGCCTACATGTCCTATGATCTGGCGACGATCCGCTGCGAAGCGCCGATCGATTTTTCTCCGGAGGATTGCCGCGTGCAGCAGCCGGACAACGATACGCTCTACCAGCTCTTTACCCGGCTTGAATTTACCCGGCAGATCGCCCGCTACGGCCTGCATGCTCCGCAGGAAACTGTGGAGACGGGGACGTTTGCGGGTACCTGCACCAGTGAGACGGTGACGGATGCCGCCCGGGCGGCAGAATTGGCCGCAGCGTTCCAAAAAGAACATTATGTAAACATTATTGCTGAACCGGATCTTTCTGGGATCGCTGTTGAGACCGGGGACAGCGGATACTATTTCTCTGACTTTGCGCTGAGTGATGACTTTATGTTAACTATATTCGGCGCCTCCGTCAAAAAGGTCACGCATGACTGCAAGCCGCTGATGCGCCGTCTGCTGGAACAGGGATACCCGGCGGAGGGCTTCATCTTCGACACCGCGCTGGCCGCCTATGATCTTGACGCGACGCGGGGCAGCTACGACCTGGACAGCGTCGTGCAGCAGCACTTGGGCTTTGCCATCGGCCGCACGGACAGCGAGCAGGTCGGAAAAGACGCCGCGCGCGTCTGCTCCCGTCTGGCGGAGGCCGCGGCCGTCGGCGCGCTCTATGAAGCTCTGCCGGAAAAGCTCACGAAGAACGGCATGGAGAAGCTCTATTACGAGATCGAGCTGCCGCTCTGCCGCGTGCTCGCTGAAATGGAAGCCGCGGGCGTCAAGGCGGACCAGATGGCGCTCATCTCCTTCGGCAATATGCTCCAGAGCCGGATCGAGGCTGCGGAGCAGACGATCTTCGGCTATGCCGGGAAGAAATTCAACATCAACTCCACCAAGCAGCTCGGGCAGATCCTCTTTGACGAGCTCGGCCTGCCTGCGGGCAAGAAGACGAAAAGCGGCTACTCCACAAACGCGGACGTGCTGGAAAAGCTCCGTGGCAAGCACCCGATCATCGACGCCATCCTCGATTTCCGTGCCATGACCAAGCTCAAGAGCACGTACGCCGACGGCCTCGTCAAGCAGATCGCGGACGACGGCCGCATTCACACGACCTTCCAGAACATGGTCACGGCGACGGGCCGACTGTCTTCCACCGACCCGAACCTGCAGAACATCCCCGTCCGCACGGAGCTCGGCAGCGAGATCCGCAAGATGTTCGTGCCGAGCGACGGCTGCGTCTTTGTCGACGCGGACTACAGCCAGATCGAGCTGCGCGTGCTGGCCCATATCGCGGACGATCAGACCATGCAGGAGGCGTTCCGCTCCGGCACCGATATCCATACGGCGACAGCCGCGCAGGTCTTCGGCGTGGAGCCGGAGCAGGTCACGCCGCTGATGCGCCGCCACGCCAAGGCCGTCAACTTCGGCATCGTCTACGGCATCTCGGAATTCTCGCTGGCAGACGATATCGGCGTCACGCGCAAGGAGGCGCGGCAGTATATCGACAATTATCTGGCCCACTATGCGGGCGTCCGGACCTATATGCACGATATCGTCGAGCAGGCAAAGCAGGACGGCTATGTCACGACCCTCTTCGGCCGCCGGCGCGAGCTGCCGGAGCTCAAGAGCAGCAATTTCAATATCCGCTCCTTCGGCGAGCGCGTTGCGCTCAACACGCCGATCCAGGGGACGGCCGCGGATATCATCAAGCTCGCCATGCTGCGCGTCGACGCGGCGCTCAAAAAGCAGAAGCTCAAGGCCCGGCTCGTCCTGCAGGTCCACGATGAGCTGATCGTGGAATGCCCGGTGAAGGAAGCGGAGCAGGTGAAGAAGATCGTGACGGCCGAGATGGAAAACGTCGCGCAGCTGCGCGTGCCGCTGCTGGCGGAGGCGAAGGTCGGCGCGAGCTGGTATGAGGCAAAGTGATGGAAGTGACGATCGTTCCCATGCGGCAGGAACATACGGCGCAGATCGCCGCGCTGGAAGCCGCCTGTTTCTCCGATCCCTGGCCGGAATCGATTTTGCAGAAGGAACTGGAAAATCCGCTGAGCCTTTGGCTCTGCGCGATGGACGGCGATACCATCGCCGGTTACGTCGGCAGCCAGACCGTGCTGGGCGAGGCGGATATGATGAACCTCGCTGTCAGCCCGGCTTACCGGCGGCAGGGGCTTGGCCGTGCGCTCGTGCTGGCGCTGTGTGAGTCGCTGCGGCAGAAGATGCAGGCGACGGTCCTGACCCTGGAGGTCCGGGACTCAAACGCGCCCGCCGCCGCGCTCTATGCCTCGCTCGGCTTCGCGCAGATCGGCCTGCGGAAAAATTACTACCAACATCCAAAAGAGGATGCACGCATCCTCAGAAAGGAACTGCTATGAAGATCCTCTCCGTGGAATCCTCCTGCGACGAGACTGCCGTCGCCGTCGTGGAGGACGGAAGAACCATCCTGACCGACTGCATCGCGTCTCAGGTCGCTCTGCACCGGCTCTACGGCGGCGTCGTGCCCGAGCTTGCCTCGCGCAAGCACATCGAGGCCATCTACGCCCTGGCGGATACGGCGCTTGACGAGGCGCACCTGACCCGGCAGGACATCGATGCCATCGCCGTCACCTACGCGCCAGGGCTGATCGGCGCGGTGCTCGTCGGCGTCAACTTTGCCAAGGCTGCGGCCTACAGCCTCGGCGTGCCGCTCATCCCAGTGCACCATATCCGCGGGCATATCGCGGCCAACTATCTGGCGTACCCGGATCTGAAACCGCCGTTTCTGTGCCTCGTCGTCTCCGGCGGGCATACGCTGATCGTCGACGTGCAGGACTACACGAAATTCCATATCCTCGGCACCACGCGTGACGACGCGGCAGGGGAATGCTTCGATAAGATCGCCCGCGTGATCGGGATGCCGTATCCCGGCGGCGCGGCGCTCGACCAGACGGCAAAGACCGGCGACGAAAACAAATATCCCATGCCGCACACCAAGCTCAGCGGCAATCCGCTCGATATGTCCTTCTCGGGCCTCAAGACGGCGGCGCTGAACCTCATCCACACACATGAGCAGCGCGGCGAGGCGCTGGATATCCCGTCGCTTTGCGCTTCGTTCTCCAAGGCGGTGAGCGATATGCTCGTGCCGCGGACGATGCAGGCCCTGGAGCAGACCGGCTACCGGACGCTGGCCATCGCGGGCGGCGTGGCGGCAAATTCCCGCATCCGCGGGGAATTCACCCGCCGGGCCCAGGCGCTCGGCATCCGGCTGTGCATGCCGCCCCTGCGCCTCTGCGGCGACAACGGCGCGATGATCGGCGCGCAGGGCTATTATGAGTACTGCTCCGGCAAACGCGCCGGTCAGGATCTCAACGCCTACGCCACGATGAGCCTCGAAAACGGATAAAAGGACCCGCTTGCAGATGCCGTCTGCAAGCGGGTTTTTACAGCCGACAGCTGCAAAATCTCCTGCATAAAATGCATTATGTTAACGAAACCCCTGCGTTGCGTCGTGAAAGTTCTTCATTTTTCGACCCTGTCATCATTTAACAATAATCCGTGTTTTTGTCGAAATATGTAGCTTTTTCGCGTGTTGAAAACTCTGTTGACAGTGTGAATAACTACTTGCGCAGATTTTTTTATTATCATTATGGTGAACTGATCTGCGGTTATGGCTCCGGCGCGGCGGAGAGTGCCTGCTCCAGCGCGGGCAGGTGCGTCGCGCTGAGCGGCGTCAGCGGCAGCCGCGGCAGTCCGGCCGGGATCCCCATGAGCGTCAGCGCCTGCTTGACGGGGATGGGATTGATCTCACTGAACAGCGCGTCGATCAGCGGTGTGAGCGCGACCTGCATCCGCCCGGCCGCGGCATAGTCTCCGGCCTGACACGCGCGCACCATCTGCAGCGTCCGTTTCGGCCGGACATTGGACAGAACGGAGATAACGCCCTTCGCGCCGAGTGAAAGCAGGGGGACCGTCAGATCGTCGTTGCCGCTCCAGACCGGAAGCTCGTCGCCGCAGGCGTCGAGGATGTGCGCGGCCTTCGGCACGCTGCCGCTGGCCTCCTTGATGCCGCCGATGTTGGGGTGCCCGGCAAGCACCCGGCAGGTCTCGACCGAGACATCCACTCCCGTCCGGCTCGGAACATTGTAGACGATGACCGGGCAGGGGAGCGTATCCGCCGCCGCGGTATAGTGCGCGATGAGCCCCGCCTGCGTGCATTTGTTGTAATACGGCGTGACCATCAGCACGGCATCCGCGCCCATAGACGCAGCGACACGGCTCAACTGCAGCGAGTGAGCCGTGTCGTTCGTACCGGTACCGGCGATGACCTTGCATCGTCCGGCGCAATATTGGACCGTGTGCGCGATAAGCGCGAGTTTTTCGTTGTCCGTCATGGTGGAGGCCTCGCCGGTCGTGCCGCAGACGACGATGGCGTCGACGCCAGCCGCGAGCTGCAGATCCAGCAGCCGGTTCATGACGGGAAAATCGATCGTACCCTGATTGAACGGCGTGACGATCGCGGTCGCAACGCCCTCAAACACAGGATCTTTCAAAGAATCGCTCCCTTCGGGCTTATTTCTTTGTGATATATCCTTCCGCGCAGAGCAGCTCCGCCAGCAAAACCGCGCCGCCGGCTGCACCGCGCAGGGTATTATGAGACAGGCAGACGAACTTGTAGTCGTACTGCGTATCCGGCCGCAGACGGCCGATGGAGACCGCCATGCCGCCTTCGATCATCCGGTCAAGCTTCGTCTGCGGGCGGTCCGGCTCTTCAAAGTAGTGCAGGAACTGCTTGGGTGCCGACGGCAGCTCCAATTCCTGCGCGCGGCCGGAGAACGCGGCCCAGTCAGCCTTAATCTGTTCGACGGACGGCTTCTCACCCTTGAACGAGACAAAGCAGGCAGCCATATGTCCGTCGGAGACCGGCACGCGCAGGCACTGCGCGGTGATGTTCGGCTCCGTTGCGTTGACGATCTGATCGCCCTCGATATGGCCCCAGAGCTTCATCGGCTCCTGCTCGGACTTTTCTTCCTCGCCGCCGATATAGGGGATGACGTTGTCAAGCATTTCAGGCCACGTATCGAACGTCTTGCCAGCGCCGGAAATGGCCTGATACGTGCAGACCAGCGCCTTTTCGATGCCGTACTTCATGAGCGGATGCAGCGCGGGCACGTAGCTCTGCAGCGAGCAGTTGGACTTGACGGCGATAAAGCCGCGCTTGGTGCCGAGGCGCTTGCGCTGGGCGTCGATGATGCGGATGTGGTCCGCATTGATCTCGGGCACGACCATCGGGACGTCCGGGGTGTGGCGGTGAGCCGAATTATTGGAGACGACCGGGCATTCGAGCTTGGCATATCGCTCCTCGAGCGCCTTGATCTCGTCTTTTTTCATATTGACGGCGCAGAACACGAAGTCGACCTGCTTTGCGATCTCCTCTGCGTCGGCCTCTGCATCCATCACGACCATGGAGCGGACGCTCTCCGGAATCGGATCCGCCATGTGCCATTTTTCGCCGATCGCTTCGGCGTAGGGCTTGCCTGCGCTGTGTGCGCTGGCTGCAAGAACGACGGGCGTGAACCAGGGGTGATTCGCCGTCAGCAGGACGAACCGCTGGCCGACCATACCCGTAGCGCCGATGATACCGACTCTGAATTTTTCCATGATGAAAGCTCCAATCTTCAAACTCGCCGGAAAGTTCCGGTTGCATGTCACTTTGGAATGTAATATAATACATTTGTCTGTGCAGGAGAAAATGTTTCTGCACGGTGAACAAATGTCCGCGAATTCCAACGGCCTCATCATATCATATTCCAATTGGCCTGTCAATGTGAATCGCAGAAAAAATCAGCGCGGAGAAGGGGCTGTTGTTTGTTGAAAACTCATGATTTTTACTATGATCTGCCGGAAGAACTGATCGCGCAGACGCCGCTGGAGCGGCGGGACGCGTCACGCCTGATGACGCTCGACCGGAAGACCGGTGAGGTCACGCACCGGCATTTTTATGATCTGGTCGACCTGCTGCAGCCTGGCGACTGTCTGGTGATGAACAACTCCCGCGTGCTCCCTGCAAGGCTGCTGGGCCATCGGGAGCCGACCGGCGGCGCCGTCGAGGTGCTGCTGCTCAAGGATCAGGGCAGCGGCGTCTGGGAATGCCTCACGAAGCCGGGACGGAAGACCCATACCGGCACCGAACTGTCCTTCGGCGGCGGAGAGCTCACCGCGACGGTCGTCGGAGAGAAGGAAGACGGTAACAAGCTCGTGCAGTTCCACTATGAGGGGATCTTCCTCGAGGTGCTCGAGCGTCTCGGCAAAATGCCCCTGCCGCCATACATCAAGGAAGAACTCGAAGACGGCGAGCGCTATCAGACGGTCTATTCCAAGGTGAACGGCTCTGCCGCCGCGCCGACAGCCGGTCTGCATTTTACCCGCGAGCTGCTGGACAAGCTCGCAGCTAAAGGCGTCAAAGAGGCGTATATCACGCTGCACGTCGGTCTCGGGACCTTCCGGCCCGTCAAGGCGGAGGAGATCACCGAGCATCATATGCACTCCGAGTTCTGCATGATCTCGCAGGAGACGGCAGATATGATCAACGAGACCAAGCGCGCCGGCGGCCGGATCGTCTGCGTCGGCACGACATCCTGCCGGACGCTGGAATCGCTTGCGGATGAGAACGGGTTCTTCCATGAGTCCTCCGCCTGGACGGATATTTTCATCTATCCCGGCTACCGATTCAAGGCCATGGATGCGCTCATCACGAATTTCCACCTGCCGGAGAGTACGCTCGTCATGCTGGTCTCCGCGTTCGCCAGCCGGGAAAAGATCCTGAACGCCTACAACATCGCCGTCCAGGAGCGCTACCGCTTCTTCTCCTTCGGCGACGCGATGTATATTTATTGATGGAAGAGGAACACGATGTTTAAAGTATTGAAAACGGACGGCGCGGCGCGCCGGGGAGAGTTCAGCTGCCCGCATGGGACAGTCCAGACGCCGGTCTTTATGAATGTCGGCACGCAGGCGGCCATCAAGGGCGCACTGTCGGCCGCCGATCTCGAGACGATCGGCACGCAGGTCGAGCTTTCCAACACCTATCATCTGCACCTGCGTCCCGGCGACGAGGTGGTGCGCGACATAGGCGGCCTGCACAAGTTCATGACGTGGGGCGGACCCATCCTGACCGATTCCGGCGGCTTTCAGGTCTTCTCGCTGGCGGGCTTGCGGAAGATCAAGGAGGAGGGCGTGACCTTCGCCTCCCATCTGGACGGGCACAAGATCTTTATGGGCCCAGAGGAGAGCATGCGGATCCAGTCCAACCTCGGCTCCGATATCGCCATGGCCTTTGACGAGTGCGTGGAAAACCCGGCGACGTATCCCTATGCCAAGGCCTCCTGCGAGCGCACGGCCCGCTGGCTCGCACGGTGCAAGGAAGCGCTGACCCGGTACAACGCTGAGCCGGGCGCGGTCAATCCCGGCCAGCAGCTCTGGGGCATCAACCAGGGTGCGACCTTCAAGGATCTGCGGATCTGGCACATGAAGGAGATCGCCAAGCTCGACCTGCCGGGCTATGCCATCGGCGGGCTTGCCGTCGGCGAGCCGACGGAGGTCATGTACGAGATCATCGAGGCCGTCGAGCCCTACATGCCGAAGGACCGGCCGCGCTACCTCATGGGCGTCGGCACGCCGTCAAACATCATCGAGTCCGTCGCCCGGGGCGTGGACTTCTTCGACTGCGTCATGCCCGCGCGCAACGCGCGGCACGCGAAGCTGTTTACCTGGCAGGGGAGCATCAACCTGAAAAACGCCAAGTACACCCGCGACGACGGCCCCATCGACCCGCAGTGCGACTGCCCGGTCTGCAGGCGCTATTCCCGTGCCTATCTGCACCACCTGTTCAAGGCGGAAGAGATGCTCGCCATGCGGCTGTCGGTCATGCACAACCTGTACTTCTACAATACGCTGACCAAACGCATCCGCGACAGTCTCGACGCGGGGACCTTCGGCGATTTCCGCGCGGAATATTCCGCGAAACTGTCGGAAAAAATATAAACTTACGAAAAAATTCAGAAATCCTGCCGAGCTGACTTGAAAAGTTGCCACCGGCACGATATAATAAATGAAATTCAATTTTGGAGGAAAGACCATGTACCTTTTCTTAGAGTCGGCAGCCGGTACGGCCGCCGCCGGCAGCAGCGCGTCCATGATTCTCATGTTCGTCGTTCTGATCGCGGTGTTCTACTTCTTTATGATCCGCCCGGAAAACAAGCGCAAAAAAGAAGCCCAGCAGATGCGTGATTCCCTGAAGGTCGGCGACAACATCACGACCATCGGCGGCATCATCGGCGACATCGTCTCCATCAAGGACGATTCCATCGTCATCGAGACCACGACCGACCGCGTCCGCGTGGAGTTCGCCAAGTTCGCTGTTTCCACCAACAACACGGCGGAAAAGGAAGCTGCCAAGCAGAAGGCTGCCGCTCTGGCTGCCCGCAAGGCAGAGAAAGAAAAGGCCAAGAAGGAAAAATAAACCTTCCGGCCCGGACCTGCATACTGACCGGCTGAAGCTTAGACTTCAGCCGGTTCTTTTTATGCCCGGACAAACATACGCTTGGAGTAACGAAGCGAACAGTGAATAGAGGAGGGGAGCGGTTATGAAATCAAAGCTCTGGAACGGCGGCTTTCTGCGGACGGTGCTGCAGGGGCTGGCAGTCACATGCGCAGCGCTGCTCGCACTGTCGGCGCTGGGGGCGGGGCTGACGCTCGGCGGGGTGATCGGTCAGCAGCAGCTTTCGGCGGCCGCTGTGGTGATCAGCTTTCTCGGCGTTTTTCCTGGCGCCTGGCTGACGGCACGGCATGCCGCCGGGCAGAAGCTGCCGGCGGCCATCGTGGTCGGCGTGTGCTGTCTGGCGGTCTGTATGCTGGCTCGGCTGCTGTTCTTCGGCAATCGGGAGGCGCAGATCCTGCCCGGGATGCTTGCGATGCTTGCCGCGGCGGCTCTGGGCGGGATCGCAGGGAGCGCGCAGCGAAAGCCTGCCCGGCGCAGAAGAAGATGAAGGCATTCCTGCATGCGTCAAAAAGTAAATTATATTTACATTTCGTGCATCAGCGTGCAGGACTGCCGTCATTTCAAGATTTCGATTTTACGCATGAATTCCGGCACTATATGTTGTGCTTTTTGTGAAAAGTACGGGTGACTCGCGGCACCGCAGTTACTTTATTGACATAATATCATTAACATAATTCCTAGTCATAATTTACAAAAATTTCGAAAATGCATCTTTTTCCTTGAAATCTTCCGATGTTTGCGGTATAGTAACAACACTTCCTGTTGAAGCGCAGGTAGAAATAATTTTGCCCGCATAATTCCTTAAGAATTCTGAAGTTTCCGGTTTCCGTTTGGTTTTTCTGGATTCTCATGAATATGCGACAAAGCTCCCATCGATCATTTTCGGAAGGACCTTCGCATGAGTAACATTATTATGCGATATGAGGATTACCTCATCCACACCAAACACGCGTCTGACAATACCGTCGCATCCTACATGCGCGATCTTCGCCAGTATGCGTCATATCTGGGCTCCGAAGGCATCGATGTGCTGGACGCCGATCAGGACGTGGTTTCCGGCTACATGAACAGCATGAAGGCCAACGGAAAATCCGCCGCGACGATCTCCCGTGCGCTGGCCTCCATCAAGAGTCTGTACATATTCGCCGTCCAGAACCGTGAGATCGAGGAGAACCCGATCCACAACATCAAGATCGACAAGGCAGAAAAAAAGCTGCCGCAGATCCTGACCGGCAAAGAGGTCGAGCTTCTGCTGCAGCAGCCGAAGGTCACAGAGATGAAGGGCTGCCGCGACAAGGCCATGCTCGAGGTCCTGTACGCCACGGGCATCCGTGTCAGCGAGCTCATCGGCCTCAACATCGACGATGTCAGTCTGCCCGGCAGCTTCATCCGCTGCGAAAGCGGCGAGAAGACGCGCATCATCCCGATCTATCCGGAAGCGCTGCAGTCGCTGCATGAATACATCGACTCGGTCCGGCCCAAGATGATCGCCGTGCCGACCGAGCATTCGCTGTTCGTGAACGTCTCTGGCGAGCGCATGAGCCGCCAGGGCTTCTGGAAGATCATCAAGTATTATCAGGAAAAGGCGCATATCGACAAGGATATCACCCCGCATACGCTTCGCCACAGCTTTGCGGCCCACCTGCTGGAAAACGGCGCAGACCTGCGCTCCATTCAGCAGATGCTCGGCCACAGCGATATTTCCTCCACCCAGGTCTATACGCAGCTTGTGAAGCAGAATCTGAAAGCGGTGTACAACAAATATCACCCGAAGGCCTAGTCTGACCCATCCCATGAGAGCGGCATTTGCGTTTTTTATGAGAGAGAGGAGAATGGCAGGTGCCTGAACAGTTGCTCCGGGATAGAAAAAGGGCGTGCTGCAGTGCAGCACGCCCCGATTTTTTTGTCCGGATTCAGTTGTCGATGCCCGTCATCGCCTGCAGCACCTCGTACTGCTGCTCGTTGAGCCCCTTCTTCATGGAAAGGCCCTCGGTGATATCGATGTCGACCATCTGACCGGCCCGCGCGCAGATGACGCGGTTCGTCTTGCCGTCGGCCAGCGTCTTGACGGCGTGATAGCCCATGCGGCTGGCCATGACGCGGTCCCGCGCCGACGGCGTGCCGCCGCGCTGGATATGACCGAGGATGGTCACACGGGGGTCGAGCCCCAGCTCCTCGTGGATCCCCTTGCCGATCTCAATCGCGCTGCCCGCGCCCTCGGCCACGATGATCATGAAGTGCGTGTTGCCGGCCAGGCGCGCCTGGCGGATCCGGTCGATGACGTCCCGGTCAAAATCGACCGGCTTTTCCGGCACCAGAACGGCCGTTGCGCCCGTAGCCAGACCGACATAGAGTGCCAGATGGCCCGCGTTGCGGCCCATGACCTCAACCACGGAGCAGCGCTCGTGGGACTGCATCGTGTCACGCAGACGATCGATGGCCTCCACGGCCGTATTGGCGGCGGTGTCGTAGCCGATCGTGTAATCCGTGCAGACGATATCGTTGTCGATGGTCGCCGGGACGCCGACGACAGAGATGCCCTGCTTGGCCAGTTCCACCAGACCGCGGAACGAGCCGTCGCCGCCGATGGAGACAATCCCGTCCAGCCCCAGCAGCTTGCAGGTCGCTGCGGCCTTTTTTTGGCCCTCCAGCGTGCGGAATTCGTCGCTGCGGGCGGTGTAGAGCATGGTGCCGCCGCGGTTGATGATATGCGCAACGTTGTCATTCTTCAGGACGGTAAAATCTCCGTTGATCAGGCCGTTGTAGCCGCGGCGGATGCCGACGCACTCAATGCCCATATACGTGCAGGCGCGGACGACAGAGCGGATGGCCGCGTTCATGCCGGGCGCATCGCCGCCGGAGGTCAGCACACCGATCCGTTTGACTGCATTTGCCATGGTATAGCTTCCTTTCAAATCTGATTTTTCCCATCATACCGCAGTTTTAAAAAAATGTAAACAGGCATTTGCACGAAATGGCCGAATTTTTATGCCCGCTGTACGCAGGGTCACGGGGTTTTGAAATCTTCAGGAAAAATTTATGTTTTCTTCCGCGCGGGTGTGCTATACTTTATTTATTACCATCTCCACGCGAAAAGGAGGCAGAGGCTTGAATCAGACAAGCAGAATTCTGGAAGAAGTCAAAAAAGCGGTATGCGGCAAGGACCGCGTTCTGGTCTGGGTGCTGACGGTGCTGCTGGCCCGGGGCCATGTGCTGCTCGAGGATATCCCCGGCGTCGGCAAGACGACCATGGCGCTGGCGTTTTCCCGCGCGCTGGGGCTCGATTACGGGCGCGTGCAGTTTACGCCGGACGTGCTGCCGTCCGATATCACCGGCTATTCCGTCTATCAGAAGGAGAGCGGCAAGCTCGTCTATCAGCCCGGTGCGGTGCTCTGCAATCTGTTCCTCGCGGATGAGCTCAACCGGGCGACGTCCCGCACGCAGTCTGCGCTGCTCGAGGCCATGGAGGAGGGGCAGGTCACCGTTGACGGCGTCAGCCATCCGATCCCGCAGCCGTTTATCGTCTTTGCCACGCAGAACCCGACGGGCGCTGCCGGTACGCAGCTGCTGCCGGACTCGCAGATGGACCGTTTTACCGTCCGGCTGTCCATCGGCTATCCGGAGCCGGCGGACGAATGCAGCATGGTGCTCGCGCGGCAGGGCATCAACCCGCTGCAGACAGTCGAGCAGGTCCTGTCCCGGCAGGAGCTCGTTGCCATGCAGGACGAAGCCGCCGCGGTTTACATCAAAAAAGAGCTGGTAGAATACATCGTCGCCCTGATCGGCGCGACGCGCGGCCATCCACTGATCCTGCGCGGCGCGAGCCCGCGTGCGACGCTGTCGCTGACCGCCATGGCCAAGGCCGTTGCCTACGTCCAGCGGCGGGACTATGTCGTGCCGAAGGACATTCAGGTCACGTTCCCGCAGGTCATCGCGCACCGCCTGCTGCTGGCCCCGGAGGCGGACGCGCGGCAGATCGGCCCGGAGCAGATCCTTGCGGAGATCCTGCGCCAGGTCCCGGCCCCCAGGCTGTGAGCGATGGCCAGAAACCGGATCTTTTACGGGCTGTTCTTGCTGGCAGCCGTCGTGTTTCACAGCTTTTATACCGGCTGGTTCTCCTTCTTTCTGCTCCTGTTTTCGGTGCTGCTGCCGGTTTTCTCGCTGCTCGTCAGCCTCCCGGCCATGCTCCGTGCCGCCTATACGCCGCAGCTGCCGCTGCGCTGCTTCTGTGGGCAGGACGCACAGTTCGCGCTCCAGCCTTCGTCCGCCTCCCGGCTGCCGGTCAGCTGCTGCAGGCTGCATCTGCTGGTCTGTGACGCCGTGGGCGGCACGCAGCAGGCCGAATGGCTGACCCTTGCAGGGACGCTCCGCTTCTCCCTGCGCGTCGATACGCGCCATGCGGGCCAGCAGACCTTCCGTGTCGACCGGGCGCGGGTCTATGACGCGCTGGGGCTCGTCGGCCTGCCGCTGCAGCTGCCGACTGCGTGCAGCATCGCGGTCGAGCCGGAGCCGCTGGAACCCGCGGAGCTGCCGAATCTCAGCCAGTTCCAATACCGTTCCTATCATCCAAAGCCGGGCGGCGGCTTTTCCGAGATCCACGATCTGCGCGAATACCGCCCGGGCGACAGCCTGCATGAGATCCACTGGAAGCTCTCAGCCAAGACGGACAAGCTGATCGTCCGCGAGGCAGAGGAGCCGAACCGCGGGCTGATCGTCCTGAGCTTCGATTTTTCCGGCAGCCGGACGCAGCTCGACAGTACGCTGCGGCAGCTGCTGTGGCTGTCCGGCTGGCTGACGGACAGGGAAGTCGTCCATCAGATCGACTGGCTTGACCCCGATACCCTCGAGCCGCAGACAAAGCAGATCCGCGCGCCGCAGGATCTGCAGGAGCTGCTCCGGGCGCTGCTGCAGACGCACCTGACCGGCGACACGCCGACGATCGCGCAGCGGCTGTATCCGAACGCGGACTGGCGCTATCACATCCAGTCGGCCGCGCAGGAGGTGTCCGTATGAGACCATCCAGATACGCGTTCCCGGCCGCGCTGCTCTGCGCCGCGGGACTATCTATCGGGCTGTGCTTCTGCGTAATCACGTCGTTTGCCGTCCCGGTCGACCCGGTGCGGCTGCTGCTTGCGTGTTTCCTCGCGGCAGCGCTGTTTTCCGCGGTATTTCTGCTGAAAAAGAGCTGGATCTGGCTGCTTGTTGTCCTGCTTCTGGCAGGGGCGGGCGGATATCTGCTCCGCGCGGAGCTGCGGCAGAGCCTGTCTGCGCTCGTGTATGCCGTCAGCAGCAACTACGCCGATGCGATCCCCGGCCTGCAGGCTGTCAGCCTGACAGAGGACGCCTCCGGCGTCGATGCGACGCTGGTCCTGATCCTGATCGCCGCGCTCTACGCACTGCTTTGCAGCTGGACTGTCATGCGCGGGGAGCATCTGGCCTACCTGCTGGCAGGCGTGCTGCCGGTGCTGGTTTTGTGTCTGGTCATTTTGCAGACGCCGCCGGCTGCCTGGGCGATCCTGCTTGTGGTGGGCGTCCTGGCGCTGCTGCTGCTCAGCCAGCTGCTGCGCGCGCGGCAGGAGAGCGAGGGCAACCGACTGGCCCTGCTGCTGGCTGTGCCGCTGGCGCTGCTGGTCGGGCTGCTGGCCGTTCTGTTCCCGGCAAAGACATACGAGCGTGCGAAGTGGTCGGATTCTCTGCAGCAGACGCTTGCGGATGCGGCAGACAAGCTCACGCTCTTCCGCCGCGACGCGCAGACCGGGCAGGTGCGCTTCACCTCGCCGATCAGCCCCAGCACGCTCGGCAGCTACCTCTGGGATTCGAGCGTCACGGGCGTGAATCTCAACCGCGTCGGCCCGCAGCGGCAGTACGGCCGCACAGTCATGCGCGTGCAGGGGCAGACAAGCGGCCTGTGTCATCTGCGGGGGGATTCTCTGGCTGTCTACGAAGAGAACCGCTGGAAGGCCCTGTCTGAACGGGACTATGCAGAAGCCGGAGACGCGGTGTCCGCCCTGACGGCAGGGGCGGTCCGTATCGCAGCCAGTGAGGAAGAGGAGGCGGGGTTCTCTGCTGTCTCCGCCGCCTACAGCATGTCGATCGAGACAGAGATGAAATCCGGTGTCTATTATACGCCGTACTATCCGCTGACCCTTCCGGAGGGAGCCGCCCCGTATCACGATGCATACATCAGGAATTCTTCGCAGCGGACGAGCTACGCGGTCCTTTATACCGACGCACATACCGATGTTCCGGATGAGACCTATGAGGCCTTTGTTCACGAAACCTATACGCAAGTGCCGGACCAGACGCGGCAGGCGCTTGCCGATATCCTGCAGCAGCTTGACGTACAGCCGGGTGACGATCCACATCGGATCCTTGCCGCTGTGCAGAGCTATGTATCGTCCAGCGCGCGGTATGATCTGAATACGCCCGCCGTGCCGGATGGGGAGGACTTTGTCTCCTGGTTCCTGCACGAGAGTGAAACGGGCTACTGTGTCCATTTTGCGACTGCGGCGGCGATCCTGCTGCGGTGCATGGACGTCCCGGCTCGCTATGTGACCGGCTTTTCCACGAATGTGACCGCCGGAAGCTGGACGACCGTAACGACCGATGACGCGCACGCCTGGGTGGAATACTATGTCGACGGCCTAGGCTGGTACGTGCTCGACCCGACGCCCGCTATGCAGGACTCTCACATTCTTACCCTGCAGCCAGATAATTCGTCGGAAACCGATCCGGCCCCGACGCAGGAGGAAAATCAAGTCCAGCAGGTCCCGGAGACCTCTACGACAGAAACAACGCCGGATGCGCCGGAAGTTTCTCCGGAAACGTCTGATAAACCGACCGGAACAAACCAGGAGAGTTCAAAAACATTCCATTTCTTCCGTTATCTCTGGCCAATCCTGGCCGCCGCCGCGGCGCTGCTGATCTGGCGGGCGCTGCTGTTCAGCATCCGCAGGGCTGCGATCGGGCGGGGCTCCGGCAATCGCCGCGCGGTCACGCTCTATCACCATATCTGCTGGCTGGCCAGGCGGACCAAAACGGAGGTCCCAGCAGAATTTCTGGAGATCGCCGAAAAGGCACGCTTCAGCCACCATAAGCTGAGCAGGGAAGAGCTGCAGCCGCTGCAGGACCATGCGGACCAGCTGACCAGACAGCTGCTGGCCGACAAGCGATTCTGGCGGCAGTTCTTATACCGCGTGATCTACGCGCTGGGATGATCGCCGCTTCAGGCGATTTTTCCCCGGCGCAGATCGACCTCCGCGGCAAGCCGTACGCCGGAATGCCGGATCTCATGCCAGATGGTCTGCGTTTTGAACAGAGCCAGCGTCTGCAGCGGCAGGAAGCAGGCCATGAAAACAGGGTAGAGGAGCATCCCGCCAACCAGCTTCCGATCCAGCCGCCGTTCCAGTGCCAGCGCGGCGACAGCCGCGGCCAGACAGCCGGCATAAGCTGTCAGCAAACTGACCGGCAGTCCCTGCATGGACATGCTTCCGGCAAGCAGCGCCTCGAGCGCAAAAAACGGCGTCAGCGCCTGCAGAAAGGGGAAGCTGAGCTGCAGGAGCCCGTCCAGACAGTTGAGGCTTGGCTGCCGCAGAAAATTTGTGAGCAGCTCCGGCAGCGTCAGGCGCGCTACCTGCAGAATACCGCTCATCCAACGTCTGCGCTGCACGAGAGACGCACGCCATGTGACTGGTTCTTCATCGTATGTAACGGCCGTTTCGCAATAGCCGATCCGTGCGCCGCGGCAGAGACAGGCCGCGTACAGCTCGGCGTCCTCCGTCAGCGTGCGGCAGGGGAACCCGTCCAGCGCCTCCAGCAGATCCCGCCGGATCGCAAAACCGGTGCCGATCACGCGGGCCGACAGGCCCACGGCCTCTCTGGCGCGGTTCAGAAAATGATTGGCACTGCAGAAGTAGATCTCATAGCAGGCGCTGATCCCGGCCTGTGTCCGGTTTTTGGCGAGAATGCGGCTCTTGACGATCGCAGTACGGTCCAGCGCGCGGTTCATTTCCGACAAGAACGCAGGATCCGCCTCATTATCCGCGTCAAACACGCAAAAAGCATCATAATTCCGCGCGCTGCGCAGCAGCGCTTTTGCCGCAGTGTGCAGCGCGGCTCCCTTGGAGCGGACGGAGGCAGGCATTTCCAGTACCTGGGCCCCGGCACGGCGCGCGGCCTCCGCGGTGCGGTCGGTGCAGTTGTTCGGAAGCACCCAGATATCAACGAGCTCCGGGGGATAGTGCTGCGCCCGCAGGCTCTCGATCAACCCTGCGATGCAGCTTTCCTCGTTTCTGGCCGCGATCAGGACCGCAAACCGCCGGAGTCTGGCAGCAGGCTCCGGTCTGCGACGACTGCACAGGCCAAACAGCGACACCGCCAGAAAGTACAGGGAAAACACCCTGAGGATCAGAAAAAACACAGTAACTGCCGTGTTCATAGCTTTTTTCTCCTTTGTGATTTCTTGTGCCTCCAGTATATCACGTCCGCCCGCAGCCGGACGGAAACATCCAATGAAGGAAATCTTAAGGTTTGATGAAGCCCAGACCCAACAGAGAAAGCACCTCCAAATCCAGCTACCAGAAAGACCAAAGCCCAGAGGGGAGACCTCCAGCCGCGGATGCTTGTCAGACCGATGCATAAGAGACCCGCATGATGAACGCAACAAAATAAAGATTTTGTTGCGTTTGAAGTGGAGATGTGCTATAATGAAGACAACCGGGCCGCTGGATGGCGGCGAAAGGAGTTTTTGGGATGCAGAGCTATGCTGAGTGCCCGCAGGTGCTGCGGGATTTTCTGTCGTATCATGAATCAATCAAGGGCCAGTCCAGACGTACCGTCGAGGAATATCATCTGGATTTGCGGATGTTCCTTCGCTTCCTGACGCTGATGCGCCGGGAGCTGCCGTACAATACGCCGCTGGATTCCATCGATATCAAATGGATCGACACAGCGGTTTTGAACACCGTTACCTCGTCGGAGATCTTTGATTTCCTGTCCTACCTGACGAACGACCGTCAGAACCGCGAAGGCCCGAATGACGCCGGGATTGCGGCCGCTTCCCGCGCGCGCAAGCTTTCGGCGATCAAAGCGCTCTACAAATATTTGACCGTCAGCACCAAGCAGATCTCAAACAACCCGGTCAAGGACATCGAGTTCCCCAAGATCCGCCGCAGCCTGCCGAAATACCTGACGTTGGAAGAATCTACCGCGCTGCTGAAAGCTGTCGACGGCCCGAACAAAAACCGGGATTTTGCGATCCTGATGCTGTTTCTCAACTGCGGGATCCGGCGCTCGGAGCTGGTCGGGCTGAATTTGACAGACGTCTATGAAGACCGTATCCGTGTCGTCGGCAAGGGCAACAAGGAACGGATCGTCTACATGGGCTCGTCCTGCCGCAGGGCTATCGACCGGTATCTGGAAGAACGGAACAACATCGTCCTCACGGACAACAAGGCACTGTTCGGCTCCCGGGACAAAAACCGCATCAGCGTCTCCGCGGTCCACCGGCTGGTCAAGAAGCACCTGCTGGAATCCGGACTGGACGCGTCGCAGTTTTCCGCGCACAAGCTCCGCCACACAGCGGCAACACTGATGCTGGCCAACGGCGTCGATCTGAAAACGCTGCAGGAAGTTCTGGGACACGAAAACCTGAACACAACGCAGATCTACACCCACATCGAAAACACGGACAAGAAGATCGCCGCAGAGGCCAATCCCCTCTCCAAGCTGAAAATATAAAAATGGACAGCATGCAATGGAATGCATGCTGTCCATTTTTTGTTATTCTAGTTATTCGATATGTACGAAGGTCTTCCCAAGGCTGGTATCAAAGCCGAGCGCCCGATACATTGCCTCGTCACACGGGGCGCAGCATACCGTTAAGCTCGCGATCCCATGTTCCTGGCACCAGCGCTGCGCCGCTTCTGCCAATTTTCGCGCAATGCCCTTGCCCCGGAAGGCAGGTTCGATATAAAAATCCTCATATACGCCCGTGTTTGCGCAGGAGAACGTCGAGTAGTATGCAGCAACGCTGCACATGCCTACGGCGCGATAGCCGCGCTTGGCGATAAAAAACGTGATCCTCCCCTCTTTGACGGCTTGCTGAAGCCGTTTCTGCTGGGAACTTGTAAGCACGTCTTCGCCGATCTCCAGTTTGAAGCCATTTTCCAGCTTCCGCAGCTGCCAGTCATCCGGGTCCTCCAAAACCTCCACGGTAAACGGCACCGGATCTGCAGGCGGCAGGAGCATCAGCGGTTCTCCCCACTCGTCAGCGCCGTTTTCAACAAAACCGACGCGTTTCCAGAACCGGAGGCGGCGTTCATCCCCGCCGTAGTTCAGCTCCGCATAGCGCGCGCCGCGCATCTTTGTCCAGCTTAGAAGTGCATCGGCGCAGGTTCGGCCTGTTCCGCTACCCCGGAACGCCGGGAAAACGCAAAACTCCAAAATGAAGCATTTCCCGTCCTCCGAGGTGAAGATCGCCGGCAGTGCAAAGCCGATGTCCTGCCCGTCCCGATGAAAGAACAGGTAATAGCAGCGGTCCTGCTGCCGGTCGTGCACGCGCTGGATCTGCGCACGGTATTCGGTATCGTCCAGAAAATGTTTGCGATTTTCGTCTTCCGGATCGGGAAAAATATCCCGCATGTGATAGGTGTGAAGCTGCCCCAAAAAGACTGCGATGTCGGCCTCGGTGATCGCTTCACGGATGGTGATCTGGTTTTTCATGTTGTTTCCTCCAAAAAATGATTCGGAGGGTTAGGAAGCGTGAACCCTCCATACACGTTTCATTTTCATAAAAAACCACCCTTTCCGTTTTGTATTTGGATGCAAATTATGATTCTTCCTTATTATAACATAGATCCCCAAAAACGCAATTGATATCGGATATTGCAAAAAACAGACAGTACGCAGCGGAAACTGTGTACTGTCTGTTTGTATGCTTTGAAAATCAACCGCCCAGATAGGCTTTTTTGATGGAGTCGCTTTCCAGAAGCTCTTTGCCGGAGCCGGCGAGGGTGATCTTGCCGGTCTCAAGGACGTAGGCGCGGTTTGCGACCTGCAGCGCCATCTGTGCGTTCTGCTCGACGAGCAGGATCGTGGCGCCGGCCTTGTGCAGCTCGCGGATGATATCGAAGATCTGCTCGACCAGGATCGGAGCCAGGCCCATGGACGGCTCGTCCAGCATCAGCAGCTTCGGCTCGGACATCATTGCGCGGCCCATGGCAAGCATCTGCTGCTCGCCGCCGGAGAGCGTACCGCCGACCTGCTTCCGGCGTTCCTTCAGACGCGGGAACAGCTCGTAGACATGCTCCAGATTGCCCTCAATGGTGCTGTTGGGGCGGGTATAAGCGCCCATTTCGAGGTTTTCCTCGACGGTCATGTGCGCGAACACACGGCGGCCTTCCGGGCACTGCGCCAGGCCCAACTGCACGATCTTGTTGGGGGCCATGGTATTGATCGGCGTGCCCATGAAATCGATCGTGCCGGATTTTGCGCGCAGCAGACCGGAGATCGTATTCAGGACGGTGCTCTTGCCGGCACCGTTCGCGCCGATCAGCGTAACGACCTCGCCTTCGTTGACCTCAAGGGAAACACCCTTGACGGCGTGGATCGCACCATAGTAGACGTGAATATCATTGACGGAAAGCAGCATGTCTCAGCCCTCCTTCTTTTTGCCGAGGTACGCTTCGATGACGGCCGGGTTGGCCTGGATATCATCGGGCATGCCCTTTGCGATGATCTTACCGAAGTTCAGAACGCAGATACCTTCGCAGATGCCCATGACGAGATTCATGTCATGCTCGATGAGCATGATGGCGATGCCGAAGGTGTCGCGGATCTTGACGATGTTCTCCATGAGCTCGCTGGTCTCGGAGGGGTTCATACCGGCGGCCGGCTCGTCGAGCAGCAGCAGGCACGGATTCGTTGCCAGCGCACGGACGATCTCCAGCCGGCGCTGCGCGCCGTACGGAAGACTGCCGGCCAGATGATCGGCGACGTTTTCCATGTTGAAGATGCTCAGCAGCTCCAGCGCACGCTCTTTGGCGATGCGCTCGCGCTTCCAGTATTCCGGCAGACGCAGGATGGCGGAAGCGGCGGAATATTTCATCTCGTTATTGAGGCCGATGAGCACGTTGTCCAGCACGGTCAGATTCCGGAACAGGCGGATATTCTGGAAGGTACGGGCGATGCCCATGTGGTTGACCTCGATCGTGCTCTTCCCTGCCGTCGAAACGCCGTCGAGCAGGATGGAGCCGCGCGTGGGCTTATAGACATTGGTGAGCAGGTTGAAGATCGTGGTCTTGCCGGCGCCGTTCGGACCGATCAGGCCAGTGATCTCTGTGCGGCCAATGGCGAGGTTAAAATCAGCGACAGCGGTCAGACCGCCGAAATCAATGCCGAGGTGCCGAGTCTCCAGGATGGGAGGCCGACCGATATCACGCTCGGTCAGCAGGTTGGTGTACGGCTGCGGGACGAGCTTCGGCTGCGGGTTGACCCATTTGTTACTCATTTTCTGCCGCCTCCTTCTGCGTTTTTGTGGTGCGTCCGGTCAAACGGTTCAGGAACTTCTCCAGGCTGCGGGACAGCGAGAAGTCGTAGCTGCCAAGCAGACCCTTCGGACGGAAGATCATCATCACGACCAGCGCCAGCGAGTAGACGACCATGCGGTAGTCAGAGAACGAACGCAGCAGTTCCGGCAGGATGGTCAGGACTGTGGCCGAGAGGATCGAGCCGAGCATCGAGCCCATGCCGCCGAGCACGACCATGACGAGGATCTCGATGGACTTCATGAACTTGAAGGTCGACGGATACAAAGAGCCGAGATAGCCCGCGTACAGGCAGCCGGCGATACCGGCCATCATGGCGGACAGGACGAACGCAAACGTCTTGTAGTACGTCGTCTGAACGCCCACGCTCTCCGACGCGATCTCATCTTCGCGGATGGAGAGGATCGCGCGGCCGTGGCGGGATTTCATGACGGTGTGGATGATGTAGCAGCAGACGACCACGCAGATAAAGACCAGCGTGAACGAGGAATACTTCGGGATGCGCTTCAGACCGGCTGCGCCGTAGGTGAAGTCCGTGCCGATGACGGAGTCGATATTCGTCAGGATGACGCGGATGATCTCACCGAAGCCCAGGGTGATGATGGCCAGATAGTCGCCGCGCAGACGCAGCGCCGGGATGCCGATGATGATGCCGAAGATCCCGGCCACGATCGCGCTGATGAGCAGTGCCAGCAGGATGTACGGGATCGCAGCGCCCGTGTTGCCGGACTTGAGCAGCTCCTGCACCGGCATGGCCTTCATGAAGATGCCGCCGGCGTAAGCGCCGACCGCCATGAAGCCTGCATGGCCCAGCGGGAGCTGGCCGAGATAGCCGGTCGCGACGTTCAGAGAGGTCGCAAGGATGATGTTGATGCCGACGGTGATGAGAATGCCGCTCCAGTAGTTGGTGATGACGCCGCTCTGGATCAGCGAATTGAGGACGAACCAGACCGCGACGATGAGGATCAGGTTGATCACATAGCGCAGCGGCATGGGAATGCGGATGGCAGATCGATTCTTTTTCATAGTCCGACTCCCCTCCCTTACACTTTTTCCGTCTGCGGACGGCCGAGAATGCCGGTCGGCTTGACGAGCAGCACGACGATCAGGATGGCGAACACAACGCCGTCTTTCCACACGGACAGGCCGACCGCGGAGACTAGCGCCTCGAGAAGACCGATGGCGAAGCCGCCGATCATCGCGCCGGGGATCGAGCCGATGCCGCCGAGAACGGCTGCGACGAACGCCTTCAGGCCGAGCATCGAGCCCATGGTGGGCGATGCCTGCTGGTAGGCGCACAGATACAGGACGGAGCCGATGCCGGCCAGCGCAGAGCCGATGGCAAAGGTAAAGGAGATCGTCCGGTTCAGGCTGATGCCCATGAGCTGGGCCGCGCCCATATCCTCAGAGACCGCGCGCATGGCCTTGCCGAGCTTGGTCTTCTGGACGATGAGCGTCAGGGCCGCCATGGCAACGATCGTCACAAGGATAGTCAGCAGTGCGGCGTTGCTGATGGTGACCGAGCCGAGCGAGATATTGCCCGGGACAATGGGGTCCATACTCTTCGTATCGGAGCCGAAGAGCAGCTGCGCGCCGTTTTCCAGCAGGAAGGAGATACCGATGGCGGTGATCAGCAGGCTCAGACGCGGCGCTTTGCGCAGCGGCGTATAGGCGACCTTTTCGATCACGACACCAAGCAGCGTGCTGGTAATGACGGCGATGACAACAGATACGATGGGGTGCATGTGGAACGTCGTCATAGCGTAGAAGGCGGCGTAGGCGCCGACCATGATGATATCGCCGTGTGCGAAGTTCAGAAGCAGGATAATACCGTAGACCATGCTGTAGCCAAGGGCCACCAGCGCGTAAATCGAGCCTGTCTGCAGGCCGTTGAACAGCTGCGAGAGCAGCAACGACAGGTTCATGTTGATACCTCACTTTCCCTTCTCTTTGCGGACATCCGATGGCCGACGCCAAACCGAGTTGGAATCGTCCATCCGATGTCCGCCGGGGGCAGGTACGGAAAATCTCCGTACCTGCCCGGCTTTTGCGTCGGCCCCTTCGTCAGGGGCCGACAAATTATAACTATAATATACTGGTTTCCCGAATTTTTCAAGCCGTATCAGGGAAATTAGAACATTTCCTGATAGACCTCGTTACCGCCGGTCAGCTCGATAATGGCAACGGGCTTGATGGGGTTGTTGAACTCGTCAAACGCGTAGGAGCCGGTGATGCCCTCGGTGCCGTCCATGGTCTTGATGGCGTCGATGACAGCCTGCTTGTACTCGTCAGTGCCGGCGGTCAGGCCCTGTGCTTCGGCAGCCTTCAGACCTTCGCAGAGCAGCATGGCAGCGTCATAGGCCAGAGGCGCAAACATGTTGGGGATCTCGTCGACGTTGTAAGCAGCCTTGTAGTCCTCTTCGAACTGCTTGACGGAGTCGGTGCCGGGCGCGTAGCCGGAGCAGTAGACGGAGCCTTCGAGGTCGTCAGCGGAAGCGTAGTTCTTGACGGAGCCGAAGCCGTCGCCGCCCATGAAGGTCGCGGTGCAGCCGGCAGCGCGAGCAGCCGTGATGGCCAGGCCAGCCTCAGCGTAGTAGATCGGAGCAAAGACAACGTCGGGAGCAGCAGCAGCGATGTTGGTCATCTGGGCCTTGAAGTCCTTGTCGCCCTCGGCGAAAGCTTCGGTGTCGACGATCTCCAGACCAATGGCCTTCGCCTCTTCAGCGAATGCGTTCATCAGGCCTTCGGAGTAGTCGCTGCCGGTCTGGTAGAAGATCGCGGCGGTCTTGGCGCTCAGCTTTTCAACAGCGTAATCGGCCATCTTCTTGCCCTGATAGGGGTCGATGAAGCAGGCGCGGAAGACGTTCTGACGGATCTCGCTGTCGGGATCATCCGGGTCGATCATGGTGACGCCGGAAGCCGTTGCAGAGGCGGTGACCTGCGGCATGTTGTCTTCGTAGGTCGCGTCAGCCAGAGCGATGGTCGGGCCGGTCAGCGTTGCGCCGAAGACGGCGGTGATGCCGTTGTCGCAGGCAAGGTTGTAAGCGTTGACAGCCTCAACGCCGTCGCCCTTGTCGTCGTACTCCAGGACCTTGACCTGCTTGCCGTTGATGCCGCCGTTGGCGTTCAGCTGGTTGATGTAGAGCATTGCGCCGTCACGGACGGGCTGGCCGTACTGGGCGTAGTCGCCGGTGGTGTTGCTGATGAGGGCGATAACGATCTCGCCGCCGTCAGAAGAAGCTTCGCTGGAATCGGAAGCAGCGGTGTCAGTGGACGCCGTGTCGGTGGATGCGGTCAAATCCGTGGTAGCCGACTTGGAGGAGCAGGCTGCGAGGCAGCCGAGCAGCATGACGACTGCCAGCACGAGGCTTACGAGTTTCATTGCTTTTTTCATTTTCATTTACCTCACTTTGTTTTTACTGTATGCAATTCAAAAAAGCGGCTCTGCAAAAAGCAGAACCGCTTCGAATGCCTGATTCATCCGGCCGCTCAGGCCGCTTCAGGGGTATCCGTCTCGCTGTTGCTTTTTGCGCTTTTGCTGTTGTGCATCATAATAATTACAAGGCCCCACGCCAGTACCAAACGTACCAGCAGGCCGCGAAGGCCCAGAATGCAAAGGCAAATGGATACAAGAATAATAATGAAAAAGGACACTGCCAGAATAGCAGTGTCCTTGCAGAATGCGGCAGAATCAGCCGTGCATGCAGAAGCTGCACAGCAGGTAGCCGGTGCGCAGCTGGACGCATCGGAACAAGCGGTATTCTGCTTTGCCGTGAACTGCATCATCATGCGCACCTCCTTGAAATGATGGGCTCATTATACTCTGCCGCTTTAATACTGTCAAGTAGTGAAATATGAAAAAACGGGTGAATTTCGCCGAATGTTTTGTGAAACTTCTACAAGTACAAACACACGTTCCTGACAAGTGCCCGCGTTGGAGAAACAGATGTGTGTCAAATGCTGCTTTTTGCCTGAATTTTGGCCCTCAGGCTTGCATTTCCTGTCGTTCTTTGGTATCGTATAGGCATTGCTGACGGGATTCCGTCAAAAAGGTGTGTGATTTGAAATGGAAAAGAAAAAACGTCGCTGGGGCGACCGGAAAGATGGTGTGCTGCTCCGTGATCTCGACGGGATGCACTTCATTACGCCGCTGATCTACCCGAACCGCTGCGACAATGAGGCCTACATCCGCGAGACGATCGACCTCACCAATATGAACGCGTATCTCAAGAAAAAGAATGAAACAGAAACGGAATTCCCCTATACGATGTTCCATCTGATCGTGGCCGCGCTCGTCAAGACGATCACGCTGCGGCCGAAGATGAACCGCTTCATCGCCAACAAGAACTTCTACCAGCGCAACGAGATCTCGATGTCCTTCGTCGTCAAGAAGCAGTTTGCCGATGAGGCCGCCGAGGCGCTCGCCGTCATCCACGCGAAGGACGACTCCGACGTCGATTCCATCCACGAGGATCTTCGCCATCAGATCCTGGACTGCAAGGACGTACATAAGGTCGACTCGTCGACAGACAGCATGGACTTTTTCAACCACATGCCGCGCTGGCTCGGCAAGTTCCTGGTCTGGATCCTGACGCGGCTGGATATCCACGGCTGGATCCCGGCGAGCATCATTGAGACCGACCCGTACTATACGACCTGCGTCATCTCGAACCTTGGCTCCATCAAGCTCAACTGCGGCTATCATCACCTGACCAACTGGGGTACCTGCTCGGTGTTCTGCATCATCGGCGAAAAGTCGAAGCGCCCGGTCTATCATGAGGACGGCACGATCGAAATGCGCGAGATGCTGGATCTGGGTCTTACGATCGACGAGCGTCTGGCGGACGGCTATTACTACTCCAAGACCATCCGGCTGCTCAAGACGCTGCTGGAAAACCCGGAGCTGCTGGAGACGCCGGCCAACCAGGAAGTTGCCTATTAAGCAGGATCAAATGGACGCGTAAGCGGGGATCTCCATGCAGGAGGGACAATGCTTACCTATCATAAAACGACCGAAGAAGAAAAATACCGCATCACGGCGTGGAAGTATGACGGCGACTATGCCGTCTATAACAGCACGCCCTATGCGCAGCAGAAGCAGACCGGCTTCGGCTTTGCCAACCCGAAGAATCACTTTTATTCCTTCTATGACGGGACGGACCTTGTCGGGTTCATCAATCTCTATGAGGAGCCAACGGAGGTCTTCTTTGGCATCGGCGCTGCGCCGGAGCACTGCGGCAAGGGCTACGGGCAGCAGATGACGCGGATCGCGTGCAGCATCTGCCGGAGCCTGTTTCCGGGAAAGCCCATGTATCTTGAAGTCCGCACGTGGAACCGCCGGGCAGTCCGGTGCTACGAAAAAGCCGGCTTCCGCATCGCAGGCGAACCGATCCGCCAGACGACCTCTGCCGGTGATGGGATCTTCTATCATATGGTCAAAGACGCCTGACGAGGCGGATCTACAAAATACGCCCCGGAACCTTACGGTTCCGGGGCTTTTCTCATTCTGTTTTCTGTGCGTCCGCGATCTTCTGCTTCGTATCGTCGCGGATGGCCTCGCGCAGACTCCGCAGATACGGGCTGAAGGCCACGATGTCGTCGGCGTAGGTCAGGTTGAGATCATACTCGTGCGGCTCCCAGGTGGAGATATCGGCCTCATTGTGCTGGATGACGGCCTCCAGCTTGTCCAAGGACTTATAGAGCCTCGCCTCCCCGGTCTGCAGGGCGTTCATCTCGGCATACAGCGCCGCAAGCTCGCGGCAATACGGCTCCGGCAGCGACGCGACCCAGTCGGCCAGCACCCGGTCTTCCTTCTGCTCGTCTTCCGCCGTCTTCAAAAACGTCGGGATATCACCGGTGAAGCACTCGCCAAGATCGTGGATCAGGCACATCCGGATGACCTTGTTGATATCCAGCTCCGGGAATTCGTCCTGCATGAAAAGCGCCATCAGCGCGATGCGCCAGCTGTGCTCGGCGACGCTCTCGCGCCGGCCCTTCGACGTGTCGCAGTGGCGCAGCTCGTCCTTGAGCCGCTCGGCGATATGTAAGGTCTCCAATAGCTTATGGACTTCCATCTGTGTTCCTCCTATGCCAGTGCGAGCTCGATGGCTTCGCGGATATTGCGCACGCGCAGCAGCTCCACGCCGTCCGGCGCGGTGAGATTGGCCGTGCCGTGGCGTGGAATGATGCAGGTCTTGAAGCCCGTGCGGGCTGCCTCGGTCAGGCGCTGCTGCAGGCCGGTCACGGCGCGGATCTCTCCGGTCAGGCCGACCTCGCCGATGGCTGCCGTCGACGGATCGATGGGCTTGTCACGGAAGCTCGAGGCCGCGGCCAGCACCAGTGCCAGGTCCGCCGCGGGCTCGTCCAGCTGCAGACCGCCGATGACGTTCACATAGGCGTCCGACATGCCGATATTCACGCCGCCGCGCTTTTCGAGCACGGCCAGCATGAGGTTCGCACGGTTGAAGTCAAAGCCGTCCGCCGTGCGGCGGGGCACATTGAAGTTCGTCCGGGTGACGAGCGCCTGAATTTCCGCGAGGACCGGGCGCGTGCCCTCCATCACGCAGGCGACGCAGGTGCCGGGCGCGCCGAGCGGCCGACCGGCCAGCAGCATCTCCGAGGGGTTCGGGACCTCAACGAGTCCCCTGCCCTCCATCTCAAAGACGCCGATCTCGTTTGTCGAGCCAAAGCGGTTTTTGGCCGCCCGCAGAATGCGGTAGCTGCTTGCATGCTCACCTTCAAAGAAAAGCTCGCAGTCGACCATGTGCTCGAGCACCTTCGGCCCGGCGATCGCGCCCTCTTTGTTGACGTGACCGACGACAAAGACTGTCACGCCGCTGCTCTTTGCCAGCTGCATGAGCGCCATGGTGCAGTCCTTGACCTGCGAAATGCTGCCGGGGGCAGAGGTATTTTCCGGGGTATAGAGCGTCTGGATGGAGTCGGCAATGAGAATGTCCGGTTGGACTTCATCCACCGCGCTCAGGATCTCGGTCAGATCGGTTTCCGAGAGGATGTACAGCTCGTCCGACGCGACCTGCAGACGGTCGGCGCGCAGCTTGATCTGCTTTTCCGATTCCTCACCGGAGACATAGAGGATCCGCAGCGTTTTTCCCAGGTACGCGCAGATCTGCAGCAGCAGCGTCGATTTGCCGATGCCAGGTGCGCCGCCGACCAAAATCAGCGACCCGCGGACCCCGCCGCCGCCCAATACCCGGTCAAGCTCGTGCATGCCGGTGGAAAAGCGGATCTCCTGCTCCCCTGTCACCTCTTTGAGCTTTTTCGGCGCGGAGCGGGAAAAGCCCGACCGGCCTGCCGCCTTGGCGGCAGGCGTCTTTTTATCCTCAAATTCAATGATCGAGTTCCAGGCCCCGCACGCGGGGCACTGGCCCTGCCAGCGCGGCGTCTCATTGCCGCACTGCTTGCAGATAAAGACGGTTTTAGATTTCATTCGGATGCTCCTCTGAAAGCCAGACCGAGAGCGTTCCCGCAATCACGGCGGCCAGCTTTTTCTGATATTCCGGCTGCAGCAGCCGCTGTTCTTCCTCGTAGTTGGACAAAAATCCGCACTCGACCAGCACACCCGTGCAGTCGATATGCTCCATCAGGTACACGCCGTCGGATTTTTTGCACTGCCGGTGATTGTCCGGCTCCAGCCCGAGGGCGAGATTGCTCTGCAGCTGCTCCGCGAGCTGTTGGCTGCCGGGCGTTTTGGCGTAGAAGACCTGCGCGCCGTGGTATTTGCCCTCGGTAAAAAAGTTCTGATGGATGCTGAGCAGCAGCGGCTGCTCGGTCTGGTTGACTGTGCTCGCACGGTTTTTGATGTCCGAGACCTTTTTCTCGGCGATCGTGCGGCAGCCGTCGGAATAGACGGCGGTGTCCGTCTCCCGGATCATCGAGACCTGCACGCCGCAGAACCGCAGCAGATCGCGCACCCGCAGCGAGATCTCCAGATTCAGTGCCGCCTCCGACGTGCCGCTCACGCCGGTCGCGCCGCCGTCTTCCCCGCCGTGTCCGGCGTCGAGCACGACGGTCGTACCCGAACCAAGGAGCGCGGCCGTCTGCTCGCTCTGATAGAACACGACTGCGAACACGCAGAAATACAGCACCGTCGCAAACAGCATCACCGGCAGAACGATTTGTACCCATTTTTTCATTTCATCACCCCATATCAGCGTATGAGGCTCAGGAAAAGTATAGCATGGTTTTTTCCGTTTGAAAAGGGCGGTTTATTCCGCCGGAAAGAAAACCTCCGCTTCCGGCCAGAGCTGCGCCGCGGCCGTTTTGACCCATCGCCGTTCTTCTGGCGTAAATGGCCGGAATGCGGTGATCTGCAGCCGTTTTCCGCTGCGTTTCCACCGGCCCGCGACCGTGCCCCGCAGCAGGACCGGCGGCATAACGATGCCGGACAGGCTAAAAATGCCGCGCAGATATTCCGGCGGAAGAAAAATGCTCTGCTTTTTCTCATACCCCAGCATCAGCGGGTCAAAGCCCGCCAGCAGCAGGCAGTCCGGGAGCGCATCTCCCGCTTCCCTGCCGTCGTCCAGCGAATAAAGCGTTTGCCCGTCAAAGCTGTCGGCGCTGACCGGCAGCTGCATGAGAAGTGCCCGGAGCCTCGCCTGCGGGAGGGCAAAAAAGTAGGCGGCGTCCCGGAGCGAGACCGGGCCGAAGCTTGCCAGATACCGCCGCAGCTGCTCCTGCAGTGCGTCTTCCCTGGCCATCGGCACGAATGGTGGGCAGAGCCGGAAGGCTTTTTCCTCGCTGGCTGTACCGCAGAGGAAGCCTCGCACGCACAGCTCCCGGATCCCGCCGCCCCAGGGGTGGAACATCGATGCTTCCTCCGCCTCCGTCATCCCGGCGGCGCGGCAGCGGACCTTGAGCGCCTCGCGCGTCATCGGTCCCTGTATGAGCGTGTCTACGATCAGATCCGAGAAATACGCCTGCCGCTGCGGCGTCAGCGCCCAGTCCGGGCGCTGGTTCCAGAAGGACGGGACCGTCCAGTCCCGGCTGTGATACCGGCAGCCGTCGTGCAGAAAAAGCGGAAGATCCGCTTCCGCAAACAGGTGCATTGTCCCGCGGAGCGTCCAGCTCTTTACCAGTCCGTCCGCGGCATAACCCGCGTCAGGATCCGCGCTTCGCAGGCGCATGGCGTGCATCGCGTTGGAAAGAAACTGCGCCTGAAAGCCGTCCATCGCGCGCACGACGTGCAGGCGGGAATCGGGTGCAAGCAGATATTGTGCGGATAGCCGCCGAAGCTTCAGAGTTTCCTGATCCATGTCGTCTCCTTGCGCCGTTCTTGTAAAAACCGCCCGGCGACTCGCACCGGGCGGTTAACATAAAATTATTTTGCAAATGCCTTGTGGAAGACCTTCTTGCCCTTGCGGATGACGGCGCCGTCGCCGGTGAAGGTAGTCTTTTCGAACATGGTGGCGAAATCGGTGACCTTTTCGTCGTTCACGCTGATGCCGCCCTGCTGGACGAGTCGGCGGCCTTCACCCTTGGACGCAGCCAGACCGCACTTCACAAGCAGCGTCAGGGTGTCGATCTTGTCGTCGGTGAAGTCGTCAGCTGTCAGCTCGGTGGACGGCATATGCTCGCTGTTGCCGCTGCCGCCGAAGAGCGCCTTGGCGCCCGCCTCAGCCTTTCTGGCTTCTTCTTCGCCGTGGACGAGTTTGGTGAGCTCGAAAGCGAGGATCTCCTTGGCCTGGTTGAGCTGGCTGCCCTCCCACTTGTCCATCTCGTCGATCTGCTCGAGCGGAAGGAAGGTCAGCATGCGGATGCACTTGAGGACGTCCGCATCGCCGACGTTGCGCCAGTACTGATAGAAGTCGAAGGGGCTGGTCTTGTTCGGGTCGAGCCAGACGGCGTTGCCCGCAGTCTTGCCCATCTTCTTGCCCTGCGAGTCGGTCAGGAGCGTGATGGTCATGGCGTGCGCGTCCTTGCCGAGCTTGCGGCGGATAAGCTCCGTGCCGCCCAGCATATTCGACCACTGATCGTCGCCGCCGAACTGCATATTGCAGCCGTAGTGCTGGAACAGATGATAGAAGTCGTAGGACTGCATGATCATGTAGTTGAACTCCAGGAAGGACAGGCCCTTTTCCATGCGCTGCTTGTAGCACTCAGCACGGAGCATGTTATTGACAGAGAAGCAGGCGCCGACCTCCCGCAGGAGTTCGATATAATTGAGGTTCAGCAACCAGTCGGCATTGTTGACCATGATGGCTTTACCTTCGCCGAAATCAATGAATCGCTCCATCTGACGCTTGAAGCACTCGGCATTGTGGTCGATGTCCTCCTTCGTCAGCATTTTGCGCATGTCGGTGCGGCCGGACGGGTCGCCGATCATGGTCGTGCCGCCGCCGATGAGCGCGACGGGCTGGTTGCCCGCCATCTGCAGGCGCTTCATAAGTGTCAGCGCCATAAAATGGCCGGCGGTCAGGGAATCTGCCGTGCAGTCGAAGCCGATATAGAACTTGGCCTTGCCCGCGTTGACCATTTCGCGGATCTCCGACTCATTCGTGACCTGCTTGACAAGCCCTCTGGCCTGCAGTTCTTCATAAATACCCATTGTGATTTCTCCTTCTATGTTTGAAAATTTTTTATAATTCCATCAACCGTCTGCCGCAGTGGGGACAGATGGCATCGTCCATGTCGTGCATGTCGCCGCAGTAGGGGCAGGCGATCTGCTCGATGCCGCTCGTCTCCGGCTCCTCCGGGTCGCCCAGCAGATAGAATTCGAGCTTTTTGCAGCGCTCACAGCATTCGACGTCCACGTCCAGCGCACCGGACATGATCTGACTCAGATTGCCGAAGAGCATGCTGAATCTTCCCTTCTGCAGCTCCATATTGCCGAGGCTCTGCATCTTGCCGCCGCAGGCGGAGCAGGTTTTCTGGCGCATAAAAGGCTCCCTTCTGTCAGAAACGCCCTCTGCTCTTTGCGAGCAGAGGGCGAATATTCGCGGTACCACCTCTGGTTCGCCGGTCCCTTGCGGAAACGGCCTTACGGAGCGCCAATACGCCCCTGCGCGATAACGGGCGCACCCGACACACCCCTACTGCGCAGCATCCTGCGTTTCAGAGGGCAGCTCCGGGATGTATTCGCCTGACGCCGTCTGCTTTCTTGCACCGACCGAAAGCTCTCTGGAGACGGGACCTGTCAGGGTACTTCTTCCCTTCGTCACTGTAACTGTATTACAGATGCAGTATAGCGGATTTGTTCCGATTTGTCAATCAATATTCGCCAAACAGTGCGACAAGCTTACCGTCTTTGACCTCGTAGAGCGCAGCGTGCAGATCCGCAATGCCCATGCAGTACGAGCCTGCAACATATAGCGTTCCGTATTCCACATAGATATCGGTCAGATTCTGCGTTGGGCTGCTCTCGTCGCGCTCGGCAAGGATGGTGCGCACGGCATTCTGTCCCGGGTTTTCCAGCTCCATCACTCTCGAGGCGCAGAGGAAATATGCGGCCGCGTAAGAATATGCCGGTATCTGCTTGGTATCGTCCCAGCTCAGATAATAGAGCGTATTGTCTCCGTACCAGCAGAAATCCAGCACAGGCTCGGCCACGATCTGCTCGAGCGTATTGCCGCTGCGCTTGTAGAGACCGGCCCGGCCCCAGACATATATGCCGTCGGAGCCGCTCAGCAGACGGTCGAACGCGACATAGCCGTTGACTCCCTGCGCTGCTTTCCAAAGGCCGACCGTCTGAACCAGCTTGCCGGTAAGCGGCTCATACAGCGCAAGGCCGACAGAGCCGGAGGCCGGGTACTGCATCAGCCAATAATCGCCGACCGTGCAGACGTATTCACAGCCCTTTTCCCGCAGCGCCAGCTGCGCCTTAAGCCGGGCAAGGATGGCCGCGGCCTCCGCACGTGTAACGCCTTTGCCAGGCTTGAAACTTCCATCCGGATAGCCGGTCAGAAGCCCCTGATTGGCACTGATGAGCACGCTGTTTCCATACTCCGCAGCATCAGGAAACAGCGGCTGCCACTCCGGGGACTCCATGCGCTGCTCCTTCCAGTTGATAGTGTGCTGAATCGCGGCGTCTGCGCGTTCATGCACGCCGCCCCAGCCGGAGCAGAACCGGTCGAGAAGCGCAGCGATCTCGCCGCGCGGCATGGCATTCACCCGTCCGCCGTTGATCCCGTCCAGAAGATCATGCGCGATGCAGACCGAATAGGCAGCCTTCCACCAGTCGTCGCTCTCCGCCTGCTTCCACTCTTCCGGGAACGCGATGCGGGCAAAAAGCGTGAGGAATTCCGCGCGCGTGACCGTATTTTCCGGCTTGTATGTACCGTCCGGGTACCCGGTGATTTCTGCATCAAGATAATTGATCTGCTTATACGCCCAATGCGCGTCAGATACATCGGTGTACTCCGCCGCGCTGACCGCCGTGCAGAGCAGCAGCGACGCAAGGATCAGAAACAGGATATTACGTGCTTTCATGTGAGGCTCCCTTCTTTGTCTGTTCCGCCAGGCGCAGCAGCTCCGCCGCGCCGGCCAGCGTCGTTTCGGTGATCATGCTGCCGCCAATGAGGCGGGCCAGCTCCTGCCTGCGCCCGGCTGCGTCCAGCCGCAGGACGCTTGTGTACGTCCGTTCATTTTCCACGCGTTTTTCGACCGTGAATTCCGTGTCGGCCATGGCGGCGATCTGCGGCAGATGCGTCACGCACAGGACCTGACGGCCCTTTGCGACCGTCCAGAGCTTATACGCGACCTTCTGCGCGGCGCGGCCGCTGACGCCCGCGTCGACCTCGTCAAAGATCATGGTCCCGACGGAATCCTCGGCCGCCAGCACGTTTTTCATTGCCAGCATGATGCGCGCCAGCTCGCCGCCGGAGGCGACCTTCGACAGCGGCCGCAGCGCCTCGCCGACGTTGGCGGACATCAGGAAGCGGACGGCGTCCAGGCCGTTTTCCTGCGGCGTCTGCTCCGAAAACTCGCAGACGAAGCGGATCTTCGGCATATCGAGCTGCATGAGCTCGGAGGAGATCTCACGCTGCAGGCGCTGCGCGGCCGCTTTGCGGGCTTCGGTCAGTGCCGTGCCCTGCTCCAGCAGCGTTTTCTGCAGGCCGGAGAGCTTTTTCTGCAGCTGCTCGATGCGGTCGGTGGCGAATTCCACCTCGTCGAGCTGCCGTTTCGCTTTTTCCAGAAATGCCAGAACATCCTCCACGCTGCCGCCGTATTTGCGCTTGAGCTTATGGAGCGTATCGAGCCGCTCTTCGATCTGTTCGAGCTCGTCCGCGGAGTAGGTCAGATCGTCTTTTTTGTCGCGCAGCTCGTCGGCGATGTCCTGCGCGGTGTACATGAGGTCGTTGAGCTTGCCGCTGAGCGCGCGCATCTCATCGGACACGCGGCTGACCTTTTCCAGCGCGTGCGCGGCGTTGGCAATCATGGCGGACGCACCGTCAGAGGATTCGTCGCCGTAGAGCGCGGCCACGGCCGATTCGATCGCGTCGGTCAGCTTTTCTGCGTTCTGCAGGACCTTCCGGCGTTCGAGCAGCTCCTCTTCCTCGCCGGGCTGCAGCTCTGCGCGCTCGATCTCGTCAATCTGGAATTTCAGCGTCTCGACCAGCCGCAGCTTTTCCGACTCGTCCATCGACAGCCGACGGATCTCCTGCCGGACGGCGCTGACCTTGTCATAGGCCTGCCGGTAGCTTTCCAGCAGCGCCTCGTCGTGCGCAAACAGATCCAGATACCCGATATGCGTCGCCTCGTCAAACAGCTGCTGGGAGTCGTTCTGCCCGTGGATCTGGATGAGCTGGACGCCGAGCCTGCGGAGCGTGGAGACCGTGACGGGCTTGCCGCCCACGCGGCAGCTGTTCTTCCCGTCGGCGAAGATCTCGCGGGAGATGCCGAGCTCCGGCTCGTACGGGACCTGATTCTCCGCGAACCACGGCAGCTCCGGCACGCCAGTAAAGATGGCGCTGACAAACGCTTTCTGCGCGCCGGTGCGGATCATCTCGCGGGAGGCCCGTTCACCCAAAATGGCAGAGATCGCGTCAATGACGATCGACTTGCCCGCGCCGGTCTCGCCGGTGAGGACATTGAAGCCGCTGTCAAAAGAGATCTCTGCCTGTTCAATGACGGCAATATTTTCGATGTGCAGGGTAGAAAGCATCGGTTTCCCTCCTGTTCTGTCCGGGCAGCGGCGTCAGTGGACGATCTGCTCCCGGATCTCCGCGCAGAGGCTGGCTGCCGACTGCGTGTCCTTCAAAACGACAAAGCAGGTGTCGTCGCCGGCGAGCGTGCCGAGCATCTCCGGGATGTTCAGCTTGTCGATCGCGGCGGCCGCGCCGTTGGCAAGACCCGGCATGGTCTTGATGACGATCATGTTCTGGGCGTAATCCACGCTGGTGATGCACTGCCGGAAGATGAGATTCAGCTTGGCCGAGAACGTATGCTCCACGGGCTTCGGCGTGGTGGAATAGCGGTAGACACCGTCCGGTCCGAGCTCCTTGATGATGCGCAGCTGCTTGATATCGCGGGAGATCGTCGCCTGCGTAGTCCGGAATCCCGCGTCGTTCAGCTCCGCGAGCAGCTGCTCCTGCGTCTGCACGCTGTGGTCATGGATGAGCTCCAGAATTTTTTCCTGGCGTTTTGATTTCATAGGGGCTTACCTCATTTTTTCAATGAATTTCTTGTTCAGGATCTCAAAAAAGCTGATATCCTTCAGCCGGACCAGCCGGGTGACCTTCTGCGAGCTTTTTACCACGATCTCGTCGCCGACGTTCAGACGGAAGGCCCGTCCGCCGTCGACGGAGAGGAAGGCGTTGTGCCGCCCGACCTTGCCGACCCGGACTGCGATCACACGGTCCGGTGCGACGACGATGCTCTTGGCCAGCATGGCGTGCGCGCAGATGGGCGTGATCAGGAAGTTCTTCGCAGACGGCTCGACGATCGGCCCGCCGGCGGACATGGAATAAGCCGTCGACCCGGTCGGCGTACAGAGGATCACGCCGTCGCCGGAGAAGCTGGTGGCCTCCACCCCATCGCAGGTGATGGAGAGCTGCACCACGCGGGCGATGGCGCCCTTGGTGATGACCGCGTCGTTGAGCGCCGTCTCATGGAACAGAGTCTGCTTGCCGCTGACCACGCTGACGTCCAGCATCGTCCGCGGCTCCACGGTGTAATCCCCCTGCGGGATCTTGCGCAGCAGCTCCATTTCCGAAGCCTCGAGCTCGGCGATGAAGCCCATCGTGCCGATATTGACGCCGAGGATGGGGAGGCCATGCTCGGTGGCGATCTTCGAGGAATGCAGGATCGTCCCGTCGCCGCCGAAGCAGATGAGCATATCCGCGGTCCGGATCTCCTTCTGGATCTCGCGGAAGCGGAGGTCCGACGGGATCTCAAAGCTCCGGTCCACATCGAACGGCAGGCAGAGCGAGACCTCGGCGCCCGCCTCCTTCAGGATCTGGCAGGCCTGCCGGGCGTGTTTGAATTGTTTGTCCCGATAGGGATTCGGCGAAACGACGATCTTCATGGTGCGGTTACCCCTTCAGTGTCTCATGCGCCTGCGCGACGAGCGCGGCGACGTCCGGGATCTGTGCTTGTCCCGGCTGCATGGAAAGATGCGCGAGGAATTCGATATTGCCCTCCGGGCCCTTGACCGGAGAAAACGTCAGGTTCCGGACGGTAAAATGCAGGGAATCGGCCAGCGCGAGGAAGCTTTGCAGCACATCCGCGTGGACGGCCGGGTCGCGCACAACGCCCTTCTTCCCGACGTTCTCTTTTCCGGCCTCAAACTGCGGCTTGATGAGGCACAGCACCTGGCCGGTGGGCTTGAGCAGCTTCTGGATGGCCGGAAGGACGATCTTCAGCGAGATGAACGACACGTCCACCACCGACAGATCCAGCGGCTCACCGAGATCCTCCGGCGTGACATAGCGGATGTTGGTCCGCTCCATCACGACGACGCGGGGGTCGGAGCGGATCTTCCACGCCAGCTGGCCGTAGCCGACGTCGATGGCGAAGACCTTGCTGGCCCCCTGCTGCAGCAGGCAGTCGGTAAAGCCGCCGGTCGATGCGCCGGAGTCGCTGCAGACAAAGCCGGTCGGGTCGACGCCGAAATCGCGCAGCGCCTTTTCCAGCTTCAGTCCGCCGCGGCTGACGTACGGACAGGCGCTGCCGCGGACCTCGATCACCGGATCCTCGTCGATATTGACCTCGAGCCCGGCCTTGTCAGCCTTCTGCTCGTTTACATAAACCTCGCCAGCCATGATCATGGCCTGCGCCTTGCTTCTCGATTCCGCCAGATTGCGCGCGACCAGCAGCACATCCAGCCGTTCCTTATGCTTCATCGGGAAAGCTCCTCCTGCATCATCGTTGTGATGGAATCCGCGTCGAGTCCGGCTGCGGCAAGCAGCGCCGCCGGCGCGCCGTGCGGGACGAATCTCCGGCCGAGATTGCGCTTGCGGCACACCGCCGGGATCCCGGCCTCGATCAGGTGCGCAAAGATCTCGTCCGCCAGACATTCGCGGTCAGACGTCTCTTCCAATACGAATACGCGCCGGGTCTTCCGGGCCGAGGCTTCGATCGAGGCCCAGTCGACCGGGGAAATGGTCCGCAGCTTGAGGATCTCCGGCCGATAGCCCGCGGCCTGCAGCGTATCAGCGGCGGCGAGCACAGCGTTGATCATCGTGCCGTAGCAGATGACGGTGCAGCTGTAGCCCTCGCGCAGAAGCGTGCCGGCAGCCGCAGCCGTATAGCTCCCCTCCCCGCCGCGCGGGTAGCGGATGGCCGCCGGACCGGTACAGGCGTAAAGCGCCGCGTGCAGATCCTCGCGCAGCTCTGCGAAGCTGGCCGGGCTGAAGATCTTCAGCCCAGGCACCTGCCGCAGATAGCCGACGTCAAACATGCCCTGGTGGGTCTCGCCGTCTTCGCCGACGATCCCGCAGCGGTCGACCGCCAGCACGACGTGCAGCTGCTGCAAGGCGACATCGTGCAGCAGCATATCATACGCACGCTGCAAAAACGTGGAATATAGCGCGGCGACCGGCTTCATCCCCTGCTTGGCAAGGCCAGCGGCCATGCAGACCGCATGCCCCTCGGCGATGCCGACGTCAAAAAAGCGTGCGGAGAAATCGGAAGCAAACGGGTCGAGCCCCGTGCCGTGCTGCATGGCAGCCGTGATGGCGCAGACCGTCTGGTCGCTGGCCGCCATCCGGCAGAGCTCCTGCCCGAAGATATCGGAAAATGTCGGCGCGGCAGAGACGGCAGGCATCCCGGTATCGGGGTCGAAGCGGCCGATGCCGTGGAAATCCTGCGGCGTCTTTTCTGCGGGCTCGTAGCCCTTGCCCTTCCGGGTGATCAGGTGAATCAGGACCGGCTCGCGCAGCGCAGCCGCCGTGCGCAGAAGTGTCTCGATTTTGGAAACATCGTGGCCGTCGACCGGCCCGAGATAGGTAAAGCCCAGGTTTTCAAACAGCGTCGTACCGAGCAGGCTCCGGCGCATCCGTTCCTTGATCTTGTGCGTCAGCGCATAGAGCTTCTGGCCGAAGCCGCTCTTCGCGGTCAGCGTCCGGTAGCGGAGCTTGAAGTCGAGATACCGCGGCCGCAGCCGCGCCTGGGCAAGGTAACGGGAGATCGCGCCGACGTTCGGCGTGATAGACATGCCGTTGTCATTGAGCAGCACGATCATCGGCTCGCGGCTGGCCCCGGCGTTGTTGAAGCCCTCGTAGGCCAGGCCGCCGGTCAGCGCGCCGTCGCCCATCAGGGCCAGCACATGATAGTCTTCGCCCTCGAGCGTCCTTGCGCGGGCCATGCCGAGCGCGACGGAGACCGCGTTCGACGCATGCCCGGCGATAAACGCGTCATGCACGCTCTCGCACGGCTTCGGGAAGCCGGAAAGCCCGCCCTGCTGGCGGAGTGTATCGAACCGGTCCATGCGGCCGGTCAGCATCTTATGGACGTAGCACTGGTGGCCGACGTCAAACACCAGCCGGTCGCGGCTGGTATCGAATACGCGGTGGATGGCGATCGTCGTCTCCACGATGCCGAGGTTGGAGGCCAGATGGCCGCCGGTCCGGCTGACGTTCTGCACCAGAAACTGCCGGATCTCCTCACACAGGGCCGGCAGCTGCTGCTCCGGCACGGCGAGCAGATCTTCTCTTGAGTGGATGGTATCTAACAGCATGAGAACCTCATTTTTTTGCGCTTTTTTTCTCTAATCGCTGCGGAAGTGTCCGGAAGAAGCAGAGGACCTTCGCAGCCGTGCGCACGACGGCGGTGCTGGAATTCATGGCGAGGGATTTTCCGCAGGCCTTCCCGCCGACGGTCATTCCGGAGACGACGGCGGACAGCAGCAGCGTAATGAAGATCTCCGAGCCGCTTTTGCTGAGCAGCAGCACGCGTGCGGAGATGACCGCCGCAGCGGAGCCGGAGATGACGCCGCAGATGTCGCCGATCACGTCGTTGCAGAACGACGAGACCCGTCCGGCGTTGCGGATGAGCCGCAGCGCATCCTCTGCCTCCGGGACCTTGCGCGAGGCCATCGCATGGAACGGGACCTCATCCGCCGCCGTGACGGCGACGCCGATGATATCAAACAGAATACCCGTCAGTACGATGCAGATCAGGATCACAAATGACAGGATCAGCCCCGCACCCTCCAGCAAGTTGGACGATACGAAGCTCATGAGTGCGGAGATCAGGACCGTCACAAGAAAGATCAGTGCGATCCATCTAAAATCCGGCCGGGCAGATCTCCCGGTCTTTTTCTTTTTTGCAGCAGCCAAGGCAGCCTCCAAGATTATGTTAACTATTTAGCGCGCAGCTCCAGAAAAAAAGTAAATGCTGACAAAATGCCGCACCTGCGGCATTTCATCAGGATTTACAAGGTGCAATGGCAGCTCTTATGGTTAATCTTACGGCTTAGGTCGGGTTTGTTTTCCCCGGGAGCATCCTCTCGTCGCCGATGGAGGTGGTTCCCCTTTCATGCTCGCGTTGGTCTGTCACCATGACCACTACCCGATTGCCACTTAGTCCGTACCGCAATCCCATAAAAGCCCTTTCGACAGCCTAGGTGATTTCCACCACAGCTTTTTCCGGCTCTTATCCTCTTTTGCAGACCGTCTTTCAAGGGAATATCGCCTGTGCTCAAGGCCATGAGCGCTCGGCGCATCAGCTTCCCTTTCCCGGCCGGCCCACGCAAGGCAGGCTACTCTGCACACAGCGTTCACGGCATAAAGCCGGTTAGCACCGCAATGCAGGTTCATATCCGGTATCGTACAACGGTCGGATACCACGAAGGGAGTTCGCCGCTGCACAATATCCAGTCTCCACAGCGACCGGGTCATCTTCTCCATGCCATTGGAGATAGCCCGTCCGCCGCAGGCGCAATCGCCTTCCCACAGCATCCACCCCAGACTGGGCGTAAGAAGCAGACACCACGGGGTTCACAGGTATGCCAAACAAAGGATTTTTAGGCCCTTCCTCGCAACCGGCAAGGCTGACTAGGATACTGCGCCATCGCAGGTTCAGTATAGCATATTACAAGTGTATATACAAGCGGATATTCATAAACTTTCTGTTACAGAGGCAACGTTCGCCCCTGCCGAATGCATCAGTATTCACGCAGGGCCAGCTGCCGTGCCATTTCGACGAGGAAGTCGGAATTTTCAAAGCAGCCGAGCGCGTCGATGGCGGTCTTCGTCTCGGACTCGATCATCTTCGAGCACGCGCCGATGCCGTACAGGCGGACGAAGGTGTTCTTGTTTTCGTCGACGTGGGTCGCTTTGCCAAGCTTGGCCGCGTCGCCGAGGACGTCGAGCATATCGTCGCGGATCTGGAAGGCCAGGCCGAGGTTCTGTGCGTAGGTCTTCGCGGCGTCGAGCTGCTGCTGCGTGCCGCCCGCGGCAACGACGCCGATCTGACAGGCCGCTTGGATGAGCGCGCCCGTCTTGCGGCACTGGATGTCGTAGATGCCCTGCTCGGTGAGCTCCTGCTCCTCGGCGTCCATGTCGAGGACCTGACCGCCGACCATGCCGAGCTCGCCCGCCTGCTCCGCCAGGATGCGGATGGCCTTGACCGTCACAGCCGGGTCAGCGGCTGCGGACGCGGCGGTCTCAAACGCGGCGGTGAGCAGACCGTCGCCGGCCAGCACGGCCAGCGCTTCGCCGAAGACCTTGTGGTTCGTGAGCCGTCCGCGGCGGTAGTCGTCATTGTCCATGCATGGCAGATCGTCATGGATCAGGCTGTAGGTGTGGATCATCTCCAGCGCACAGGCGAACGGCAGTGCACTGCGCCAGTCGCCGCCGCAGATCCGGCAGAATTCCAGCGTCAGCACCGGGCGGATCCGCTTGCCGCCGGCAAGCAGACTGTAGCGCATGGCGTCAAACAGCCGCTTCTGCGGCAGATCCTCACAGAACTTCCCCTGCAGAAATTCTTCGATAGCAGCACGATACTGCGCAATCTGGTCCCGAAATTCACTCATCGCGTACATACTCCGTTTCTGCCGGCGTACCGTCGGCGGTTTTCATCAGTTTCACGATCTCGGTTTCCGCGCCGTCCAGCAGCTTTGTACAGGACTGGACAAGCGCTGTCCCCTCCTGAAAGAGCTTCAGGGATTCTTCCAGCGGGACGTTGCCCTGCTCGAGCTGCCGGACGATCGTCTCCAGCCGCTCCATCGAGGCTTCAAAGGTCTTCGATTTTGCACTCATGTCGCATCCTCCTGTATTTGTTCCACGCGGGCCGTCAGGCTGCCGCTGCTGAAGCTGACGCGGATCGTCTCGTTCTCGCGGACGTCCGCCGCGCGGCTGATCACCGCTCCCGCCTCGTTCGTCACCATGCTGTAGCCGCGGGAGAGGACCTTCAGCGGACTCATCGCGTCAAGCGCAGCCGTCAGGCGGACCAAGCGCTGCTTGCTTTCATGCAGCGTCTTCTGCTCCGCCGCCTGCAGACGGGTCGAAAGAAAATCGAGCAGGACCCGGCGGTCCTCCAGATAGTTGAGCGGGCTTTGCAGCACGCGCTTTTCTGCCAGCGCGGAAAGCCGCTGGCGGCCGAGCTTCACGCTTTTCTGCACGCTCTGCTGCATGGAAGCCTGCATCATCTGCAGCTTTTTCTGCAGCTCCTGCCGGTCCGGCACGGCAAGCTCCGCCGCGTTGCTGGGCGTCGCAGCGCGAAGATCGGCGACGTAGTCGGCAATCGTCACGTCCGGCTCGTGCCCGACGGCGGAAATGACCGGGATCTCGGAATCATAAATGGCCCGGGCCACGCGCTCGTCGTTGAACGCCCAGAGATCCTCCATCGAGCCGCCGCCGCGGCCGGTAATGATGAGGTCCGCGACCTGATAGCGGTTGGCATAGCGGATCGCGCCCGCGATCTCCGCTGGGGCCTCCGCGCCCTGCACGCGTACAGGCAGGAGCTTGACCTTGGTCAGCGGATACCGCTTGCCGAGAATGCGGAGCATATCCATGATCGCCGCACCGGCGGCGGAGGTGATGATGGCGATGGTATGCGGATATTTGGGGATCGGCTTCTTATGCGCGGGATCAAAAAGGCCCTCCTTGGCCAGCTTTTCCTTCAGCTGCTCGAACGCAACGTAAAGATCACCCGCGCCGTCGGCCGTGAGCGTATTGCAGTAAAGCTGGTACGCGCCGTCGCGCGGGAAGACCGTCACGCGGCCGGAGGCGATCACCTGCATCCCGTTTTCCGGCCGGAAGCGCAGCCGCTGCGCGCTCGAGCGGAACATGACGCAGCGCAGCGTGCCCTCCGCGTCCTTGAGCGTAAAATAATGATGGCCGGACGGATAGACCTTATAGTTGCTGAGCTCGCCGCGCACGTAGATATTGCCGAGCAGCTCGTCGCGGTCGAGCAGAAATTTGATATATTCGTTGACCTGCGAGACGGCAATGATGTTCTGCTCCATTACAGTCCCTCCTGCAGGGCCGTCAGCACGGCGATGCCCATGGCGTTGTCGGTGGAATACTGCGGCTCAGCGAAGACGGGCGAAAACTCCCGCATCCGCTCGCGCAGCATGGAATTGGAGGCCACGCCGCCGGAGAATACGACCGGCAGACCGGGCTTTTCCGCCAACGCGGCCCGCGTCGCGTCCGCAATGCAGGTCACGATGCAGTTCATGACGAATCTCGCCGTATCGGCGGGGCTGTTCGTTGCCGCATAAAAGGCTTCCGCCTTGTTCTGGATCCCGGAAAACGAGAATTCCAGCCCGTGCAGCTTCACGCGGTAGCGGTCCCTACAGTCCGATCCCCGGCTCAGCGCGTCAATGGATTTTCCGGCCGGGAACGGCAGGCCGAGGAGCTTGCCGGTGCGGTCGATGAGCTGACCGGCAGAGATATCGCTGGTCCCGCCGAGCTTTTCCGCCTTCACATTCTTCCCATCCGGCTCGACGAGCAGCAGCTCCGTCGTGCCGCCGGACAGATGCCAGGCCAGATGCGGCACCTGCATCAGATCGAGCCGCCCGGCCGACCACAGACTCGCCGCGATATGCCCCTGCTGGTGAGAAAACTCGTACAGCGGCACGCCGAGGATCTGCGCGAGGCAGCTCGCCTGTGACCAGCCGGCCAGAAAGCACGGCATATACGAGCCTTCGACGGCCCGCGGCCGCGTGCTGACGCCGATGGCCGTGATGTCTTTCAGCTCTACCGACGCGCAGAGTGCCTGCACGAGCTCCGGAAGCCGCTTGACATGCGCAAACAGCGCGTCAGACTGCCGCAGCCCCAGCTCTCCCGGCTTCACGTCCAAAAGGCGTGAGCAGTTCCTGCCGCCCACGCCGTCGAAAGCCGCCACCGAAGTGGTATAGTTGCTCGTATCAAAGCCAAGCGTCAGCATGGCTGCTCCATCTGGCGGGCAAAGCCGCCGAGGATCCCGTTGACAAAGGACACGACGTCCTCGTTCTCATACTTGCGCGTGAGCTCGACCGCCTCGTTGATTGCGGCGCTCACCGGCGCGTCGTCGATATACAGCGCCTCGTACATGCAGACCTCCATGATGGCCACGGCCATTCTGGCGATGCGCCCGAGGCTCCAGCCGACGGAGTATTTGGAGATGTAGCCCTCCAGCTCCTCACGCTTGGCCTGCACGCCCTGCACAACGCTGGTCAGGTATTCAAGCTGCTTGCCGTCTGGCTTTTCCGCATAGACGTCCGTCTCGGTCTTGAGCGTCGGGTAATAGCCGTCGTCCATGAGCGTCTGCAGCGCTTCGCCGGCGGTGATATTGTTGAAATTCATCTCGAAGACGAGATGGCACGCGATCTCTCTGGCGTTCGATCTGGTCATATGTTTCTCCTTGCTGCTCTTTCTTCCGTAGTTCCAAAAAAGAAACCCTTTACGCAAGCAAAGGGTTTGCTTTTTGGCTTATTTTTTCAGTTCCTTCGGCATGGCGATGCCGCAGATGTTGACGTTGACCTGTGCGACGGCAAGACCGGTGATCGACTCCACGCTCGTCTTGACGGCGTCCTGCACGGTCTTGGCCAGCGAAAAGACGCTCTGGCCGAACTTGGCGACGACATCGCATTCGATCGTGACGGAGCCGTCTTTGATCGGCGTCAGGCGGACGCCGCGGGCCAGCGTCTTCATGCCGAGCATCTCGGCGATGTCAGTGCTGATGCTGCTGGACAGGCCGCAAACACCCTCTACCTCAAGAACGGCAGCTGCCGCAACGGACGCGACGACGTCTTCCGAGATCTGCAGCGTCCCGTTTTCGAGCTTCTGCGTGAAGTATTCGTTCTTCTCAGCCATACTGGTTCCTCCGTTTCAGGGATACAGAAAAGGTTCTGCTTTTATATTGGATTCATTTTACCACAAAACCGCTAAAATGCAATCCCTTTCTGAAAATCCGGACGGCAGGATCAGGGCTTGACTTCGATGATGCGGACCTGCGAGAGCGAATAGTCGGTCTGTGAGGTCACGATGTCCGAGATGAGCGCGGCGTCTGCGTCGCTCAGCCCGTCCGCCGGGGCCGAGACCGCCACGCAGACCACACCGTCATTGATATAGGTCACGCAGTCGTCATAGCCCTTGGCGATCACGAGGCTTTCGATCTGCGCCTCGCTCAGCGCCGTGCCGACGATGGTGTTGAGCGTCTGACAGGCCGTCTCGCCGACCTCCGTGCCCTCGTCATAAGCGATGGTCTGCTCCAGCAGCTCGACGGCGGAATCGCGTGATTCCTGTCTACTCAGCCGCACCTGCGCGAAATAATCCGCGCTCGACGTCTGCTCCCCGCCCGATGCCGCGACGGCCTCCGCCTGCACGCCCTCGCCGTCGCTCACGACGAGCGTGTCCTCGCCCATGACCTGCTCGGCCGAGAGCGTCTCGGTCAGATCCGTCGCGTCTGATTTCTGCGCCCTGGACCAGTTGAGGTACGCGCCGGCGCAGACCAGCAGCAATACCGATGCGATGATCGCGTTTCGCTTCCAGATTTTCATTACGAACTCCTCCTATTGCCCCTTCATTTTTACCACTGCAATTTTATTGCTTCCGAGCCCGGTCAGGCTCGAGACAGCCTGGATGATGGCAAGCCGCACGCTTGCGCTGTCTGCCCCGTCGCAGACGACGAGCGCGCCCTGATACTGCGGATACAGGACCGACTGCGCCGCCGGCTCCTTTTCGCTGCTGCCCGTCTGGCGGAAGACCGTCTCGGTCTGCGTCGTCGTGCTCCCGGCGGAGGTGACGGTGCGGCTGTCCGTCTGATAGAGCGTTGTTTCGCTCCCGGAAAGCGTCAGCATGAGCCGGACGCGCCCCGCGCCCGCAATGCCGGAAAGCAGCTGCTCGAGCTGGCTCGTGGTCGCGTCCAGGTCGAACCCGGACACCGCTTCTACCGGCACGCTCTTCGTCTCCTGCTTTTTTCCCGCGGGCCACGCAGCAAGGATCAGTCCGGCCAGAAAGATGAGCAGCGGCAGCCGGTATTTTTTCAGCAGCCGCGGCGCCTGCTCCCGCAGCTGCGCAAGCCTTCCCCCGCTCACGGCAGCCATACCTGCCGCTCCGGCGCGATGGCAAACGTCTGCTCCAGATAGGTCTGCAGCTGCTGCTTCTGCGTTAGGGTGGCGGCTCCGCGGATCGTCACCCCGCTGGGATAGGGCGTCGCCGCCCGTGTTTCCATCTCCAGCTCCACGGAGATCTGCATCCCGAGGGACGAGGCTTTGTCCAATATATATGTCTGCACGCGGCCGGATATGATGCTGGCCACAAGCTCCTGATTCTGGATCTCAATACCCGTTCTTGCTTCCTCCTTTTCCAGCTCCAGCCGGCTGATCGCCTCTGCCAGAGAATCATAGTCCAGCTCCGCCAGCGGCGTGAGCGCGAGCAGCAGCATCAGAAGGCCGCACAGCATGGCCGCCACCCGCCGCGGCGTCCCCTTCGGCGGCGCCGCGAGCAGGATCGCCCCGGCAAACGCCCCTGCTGTGATGCGCAGCAGATATCCGCGTACCGCTTCGATCATCCGGCCGCCACCTTCATAAAGCAGCACGTCGAAAACAGCAGCAGAAGCGCCGCGCAGCCGACCATACTCAGAAGATACCCCATGGCGCTCGTCTGCGCGCCAAGGAGCGCCGCGTGCTCCTTCCCTGCCGCGAGCCCGGCGGCCGCGGCCGTGAGCTTCATCGTGAGATAGCAGATCGCGATCTTCAGAAACGGCACGAGCGCCATTGCCAGCACGGCCAGGATCCCGAACGTCCCCGCCGTCGCCCGCAGGAGCTTAGCGCTCTGCAGGACCGCCTCTGAGGCGTCGGCAGCGATGCCGCCCACGACCGGGAGCGCCGCCGAGAGCGTCGATTTTGCCGCGTTGACCGCCGCCTCGTCACTGCTGCCGGAGAGTAAGCCCGTGAGCGAGAGATAGGCCGTGAACACATACATCACTCCCTTTAAAAGCGCCGAAATGCACCAGCCGAGCAGCGTGCGGACGCTGCCAAGCCGCTCGTCCGGCAGTCCGCATTCCACTGTTGCGAGCCCGAGATACGCATAGACGAGCGGCAGCAGCAGCGCGCGGATCAGGCTCGTCAGGAGGCTGAAAAACAGCGACGAGCCCATATACAGGCTTCCTGCCCCACTCAGCGCGCCCGCAGCAGACGCCGCACCGCACATGACCGGCAGCAGAAGCTTCGCATACGCCTCCATCTCGTCCAGCACGCCGTTAGCAAGACCGATCATGCTTTTCATACTTGCGGCAAACAGTGCCGTGATCGCGAACGCGCCGGTCAGCGACTGCAGCTGCAGCCGGTCTTTGGGATAGGCCTGCCGGACCAACTGGCAGATGAGGGCTGCTGTCAGCAGCATCGCCCCGGTCTGCACCGCCTCCCGCAGCGTACCGACGGAGAGATTCGACGCCCATTTGAAAATATCCAGGATCGCGGACGCAGGATCGGTCTGCGACGCCGGACTGTAGTCTTCCAGCGCCTCGCGGGTCTGGCCGGACAGCGGATCTGTCAGCGAGTCGACCTGCAGGATCTGCCGTTCCTGCTCCAGAACGTCCGCAGCCGAGACCGGCAGCGCGAGCGCCGCCAGCAGCAGTAGCAGGATCCATCCGCGCCGCATACTACCCTCCTATCATCGTCTGCAGCAGAGAAAGCACCATCTCCAGCAGCGGCAGCGCCAGATAGATGCACAGAAAGCCGCTGCAGATCTCGATCGTCTGCCCGAGCGCCTGCTGGCCGCTGTCGCGGCAGAGCGTCCCGGCGAACTGCGAGAGAAGGCCGATGGCCGCCGTCTTAAAAAGCGGGGCGAACACGGCCTGCGAAAGGCCGGTGATCTCCTCGAGTCTGCGTACAAAAGCGAGGACCGGCGAGAAAAACGGCAGGACCGTCAGAAAACACAGGGCGCACACCACCGCACACAGCGCCAGCGTCAATTCCGGCGCCTGTTTTCTGAGCAGCAGACTCAGCGCGCAGCAGATGAGCGCCGCCGCGATCAGCTTCCCGATTGTCTCCATCAGAATTCAAACAGTGTCTTGACCATGTCGAACAGCTCTGCGATCCGCTGCACGACGATCATCAGCACCACGACCAGCGCCGCCAGCGAGGTCATGGTCGCCTGTTCCTCCCGTCCGGAGCGGACGAGGACCTGGTTGAGGATCGACACGATGATGCCGACCGCCGCGATTTTGAAGATCAGATCAATATCCATATCAGATGAGGATCACCGCAACAGCCAGTCCCGTGCACACGCCGAGCGTCACATACGTCTTGCAGCGGGCCGCTGCGCTGCCCTGCAGCTGTCGGGCCTCCTCACGCAGACGCCCGAGCGCCAGATCCAGCGCCTGCAGATTCCCGTCCAGGTCGTATTTGCCCAGCGTGTCGAATAAACTCATCAGCGCCGTACGCACCCCGGCCGGGATGCAGAGTCCCTCTGTCCGCCGCAGCGCCTGCCGGCAGGCATAGCCGACCGTGCAGGTATCCGCGGCCGAAAGGCTCCCGGCCAGCCCGGAGAAAAAGGCCGCGACTGCCGCTTCCCGGCTCTCCTGCAGAGCCAGGAACACGTCCGGCAGCGGCGTGAGCCGGTACTGCAGCTCATGCCGGATACGCAGCACCGCGTCAATGAACGCCAGCGTCTGTGCCTGCTGCCGCCGGACGGTTCTGGCCAGGCCAAGGCCCATCGCGCTCGAGGCTGTGAGGATCAAACTCAGTCCGATCAGTTTCAGCATACCGGATCCTTTCCGCGTGAAACGCTCTGTTGTTATCCAGAAACAATACCTGTTCAAACATCCCGGCCCCGAGGACGGCCCGGCACAGGGGCTTTTCCCGCAGCTCCGCGGCGGAGCCAGCGTGGATCGTCGCAAGGATGCGCACGCCGCAGCCGAAGGCCTGCCGGATCCCGGCGAGGTCGGCGGGACTTGTGATCTCGTCCACGGCCAGCCACTCCGGGTTCATCCCGCGCAGCAGCATCTGCATGCCTGCGGCCTTCGGGCAGACGGAGAGCACGTCCGTGTGCGGGCCGAGGTCGAACTGCGGCACGCCATGCACCGCGCCCGCCAGCTCCAGCCGCTCGTCCACAACGCCGACGCGGCTGCCCGCCGCCGAAAGCGCGCGGATGCAGCTGCGCAGCAGCGTCGTCTTGCCGCTGCCGGGGCGGCCGGCCAGCAGACAGGAGGCCGATAAAAGCGGCAGAAGCTGCTCCGGCGGATGCCGGATCTCGTGCGGGATGCGGATGCAGAGCGACGAGATCTCCCGGATCCCGGTCACGCGCCCGTCCTGCACGACCGCGCTGCCGCATACGCCGATCCGCACGCCGCCCGGCACGCTCAGAAATCCCTCCCGCAGCTGCTCCTGCACGGCGTACTGCGACTGGGCCGAGGCGGCAAGCAGCGTGCGCTGCAGCTCCTGCTGCGGCGTCCGTTCGCAGTGCGGAAGCGGCTGCTCCACACCTCGCCGCAGGATGGAGGGCACCTGCCCACACCGCAGCCGGATCTCCTCGACCTGCGCCGCGTTCAGCCCGTCCAGCGCCTGCGCCGCCTCCTGCGGCAGGATCTGCAGCACCTGCTTCAGCAACCTGTCCGCCCCCTTCCAGTCCAAGTCTATTGCCATCCACGCCGCGATATTCCTCCACCTTGACAAAGCCGCTCTCCCATTGTAAAATTAGTTCGTTCTTCATAAGCCCCAGTAGCTCAGGGGATAGAGCATTCGCCTCCTAAGCGAAGGGTCGGACGTTCGAATCGTCTCTGGGGTGCCAGATGTATCCTTATCCGAGCGCATTGTTTTTTTGAACGGTGTAATTGGGATGATCGTGCATCGATAAAGAAATCCCTCTCCAGTTTTGGAAAGGGATTTCTTTATTTTGCGATATGCGCATAGTATTCCTTTGGTGTACTTCACCGCCTTCTCCCCCATCAGATCCCGATACCGCCCGTCCTGCGCGGAATACCGGATATCCGGGTTTGTCTTATCGAACGTCCCGATGTTATCCGTAGCGGATTTGATCTGTGCGGAATCAAATACAACATAGAATTTGTCGTAAGCCAGATCTTCTTTGCTTCCATCATATTCAAAAATCACGCCGTCGTTCCCATGTTCTTTGGCGTAGCGAATAACTGGTGCTTCTGCAATGTTATCCGTGAATTGTTCCGGGGGCAATTTCACCGTGTACGGATTCTTCATCTTGAGATAGGCTTCAATGATACAGTTTCCCCCGCGTTCATCTGCCATGCTCTCTGCATAATCCCTGCTTTCACTGAAGAAGTACGCTCCGTTCTCCTGCTGGAAAGTATTAAATTCCGCATTCGTTCCGTGGTACACCACCTTCGGTGTCCCGTCCGCATTCACAACCTTGCTCGCGCTCTCCGGATGATTCTTCCAGTCTCCGAACCAGCGCTTAAACTGTTGCGATTGTGTTACATTATTTAACTTTGGCTTGACAGTCGACCCCGCATCCCTTATACTGGCTACGAAGTCGTTGTCAGTATCGGGCATCTTGGGCATTGGGACCCTTGCCACCTGATACAAAGCAGCGGCTTTTACTTTGTCCACATAGAACAATGTTGTTTCGCCGTTATTGGATTTCTCAATCGCGTTTGTGAGCAGTCCCGTCACCGCATTCTTCTTTTCATAAATGCTGGTAACGGCATTGCTGTCAATGACAATCGAATTCTGTCTGCCGAACCCGTCAATGTACACCGGAATAATCACAGATTTTGCGTCCTTGATGAATGGCAACAGCGCAACGACGCTTGTTCCTCTCTGTGATTCAGATGCGATGATCGCGACCGGGCTTTTCATCGCACGCGGAAGCTGCTTCAACATCGGTTCCCCGATGTGATGCTCCTCATCTTTCGTTCCATTGATGGAATAGTCCACATGCGTCTGATTGATTGTGACCGGCAGCGCATTAAAGCCCACCTTCTGAAATACCTCCGGTGTCGACCCGACCACCAGTGTATCATTTTTTTCGATTTTCCCGGCTTTCCAGTCGTCCACCTGTTCTGCAAACGGCTTTGTGAAGTCATACTTTTCTGCTTTTGATGCAGACATCTTCGCCGGCGGCGCTCTCGCGCTGCCGGATTTTTTGTATAAAGAAAAAACAGCCGGATATGGTCCGGCTGTTTTACATAATATCGGGTTTTCGGCAAAAGCTATCCTGACTTGAATGGAAGGCAGGGATCTGTAAATGAAGGGCTTTGCGATGCTGGAGATTGGGAAGGTCGGATGGGTGGAGAAGCCGAAGCCGGTCTGCGGGCCGATGGACGCGGTCTGCCGGCCGCTGGCTGCGGCGGTCTGCACCTCGGATGTGCATACAGTCTGGGAGGGTGCTGTCGGCGAGCGGCACGATATGATCCTGGGACACGAGTGCTGCGCGGAGGTCGTTTCCGTGGGCGAGCTCGTGCGGGATTTCAAGCCCGGCGACCGGGTACTGGTGCCCGCCATCACGCCGGACTGGAGCTCACTGGAGGCGCAGGCCGGGTTTGCCATGCACTCCGGCGGGATGCTGGCGGGCTGGAAGTTCTCCAACATCAAAAACGGCGTATTTTCTGAGTTTTTCCACGTCAACGATGCGGATGGGAATCTCGCGCATCTGCCGGAGGGGATGGACATCACGGAGGCGTGCATGCTCTCCGACATGGTGCCGACCGGCTTTCATGGCGCGGAGCTGGCGGATGTGCAGTTCGGCGATACGGTGCTCGTCGTCGGTATCGGACCGGTCGGACTCATGGCGGTGGCCGGTGCGGCGCTGCGTGGCGCAGCGCGGATCCTCGCGGTCGGCACGCGGCCGGTCTGCGTGGAGGCGGCGCGGAAATACGGCGCGACCGACTTCATCAGCTACAAAAACGGCCCGATCGACGAGCAGGTGCTGGCGCTGACCGGTGGAAAGGGCGTCGACTGCGCGATCATCGCGGGCGGCGATGTGGATACGTTCATCCCCGTCGTAAAGATCCTGAAGCCCGGCGGGCGGATCGGCAACGTCAACTATCTCGGCAGCGGGGACTATGTGAAGATCCCGCGCGCGGACTGGGGCGTCGGCATGGGCCACAAGCTGATCAACGGCGGGCTCATGCCCGGCGGGCGGCTGCGGATGGAGAAGCTCTCCGCGCTCATGACGAGCGGGCGGCTGGACGTGAAGCCACTCATCACCCACGTATTTGACGGCTGGGACAAGCTGCCGCAGGCGCTGCAGCTCATGAAGGACAAGCCGCAGGACCTCATCAAGCCCGTCGTGCGGTTATGACTCCTCTGCCGCAGCGGTCAGATTGAGATAGTAATATTCGGTCTCCGCGGACAGCGGGACGGCGCTTCCCTGCTCCGCAAACCCGAAATTCTGCCCGTAGATCGTGACCAGACCGTGCGTATCCAGACGCGCGGTCTGGTTTTTCAGTGTCAGTATGCTTTCGGTTGTCATAATTCCATAACCGTCAACCGCATTGTCATAGAAGCCAAAGAAATCAAAGCTGTGCGGTTTCCGGGAAATGACTTCGATGCAGACCGTACCGCCGGTCGGAATGGTCACATCCGCCGCGGCATAGCAAATGCGCTGCATGACGTACGCGTCCTGAAGCAGAGAATCCAGCATTCCCACGCTGTAGCGCTCGGCGGGCGCGGCGGAGCAGACGCCATATCCGGTCAAAAGCTCCGCGGCAGCAGCCGCAAGCCGGTCTACAGCAGCGCTGGAGGCGTCTGTGCCGAGCTGGGCGGCGGCAGTCTGCCGCAGAAAATCTGCAAGAGTCATTTCCGTGCGCGCTGCGGTTCCTTCGAGTGCATCCAGCTCCTTCCCCTGCTCGCAGCTTCCGTCGGTATAGCCCTGCATGGCATAGCCAGACAGATCCTGCCCGAGCACGGCAAGCAGATGCAGAGACTGACCGTGTTCGTTTGTAAAATAGCTGTACTGCGGCTGCCCGGTCGCATCGTCCAAGCCATAACCGTTGATCCCGTAGGTCAGGATCGTCGTCTGTTCCGGGTCTGCGTCGACTGTGATCGCAAGCGTCGCCGCGCTTGCCGTTGTATCGCCCGAGGCGGTAAAGGAATAGACATAGACGGTCTGGTCGGGCAGCGGTTTCGGCGCGAGCGCATCGGTCTGATAACTGCTGGACAGCAGCGTCTGATATTCGGTCCAGCTTTCCGCGTGGCGGAGGTTCCAGCGCTGCTCCGCCTGTTCCGGCTCCGGGCTGGCCGGGCCGAACCAGCCGGGGAACGCGCCGGGATAGATGGCAGTTTCGGTGCCAGCCCCATCCACACTCAGCTGCGGCCGAAATGCCTCCAGATCGCTGAGGCTGGAGACGAAGGGATAGAGCACCGTCGCCGTACAGGCCTCCCCGGAGCTGTTTTGGATCGTATAACGGTCTGTCACGGTAACGGCGGCCCCGTACTCCTCTGCATAAGGCGCACAGTCCAGCAGGATCTCCCGGTCAGCGGAAAGCGCCGGAGCGGCCTGCGCCAGCGTCAGCGGGAAGATCGGGCCCGCGTAGGACATAAAATCTGTTGCGTCCGCCGGTTTGACAGCGTCGCTGCCGGACGTACCGGCAAGCCCGTCGTCCATCCTGGAAGCTGCGCAGCCGCAGAGCGCGGCAGTCAAAAAGAGCGCAAGGAGCAGCGCCAGGATCTTTCGGATATTTCGCATCGTTTTCCCTCCTGTTTTTCTCTGATATGATAAAAGACGGATTACGGGAACGTTGGTTGCATGAATTGGAAGATTCAGATCAAAAAAACGCCCTTGCATGGACTCTGCAAGGGCGTTCTGGTATCAGCAATAGAAATCCTTGATCTTCTTCGCCCGGGACGGGTGACGGAGCTTACGGATGGCTTTGTTTTCGATCTGGCGGATGCGTTCACGGGTAACGCCGAAGATCTGGCCGACCTCCTCGAGCGTATGCGTCCGGCCGTCATACATGCCGAAGCGCATGCGCAGCACGTCTGCCTCACGCTCGGTCAGCGTGCCGAGGATCTCGGTCAGCGCTTCGGAGAGCATCGCGTTGGACGTGGCGTCGACGGGGCCGGGGGTATTGTCGTCCTCGACGAAGGAGCCGATGGTCGTATCCTCCTCGTCGCCGACCGGCATGTCCAGAGACAGGGTGTCGGCGGCGGTGCGATTGGCCTCGATGATCTTCTCGATGGGCAGATTCAGCTCAGCGGCGATCTCCTCGAGCGTCGGCTCGCGGCCCAGCTCCTGCACGAGCTTGCGGTTGCAGCGGGTCGCCTTGTTGATGACCTCGACCATATGCACCGGGACGCGGATGGTACGCGCCTGATCGGCGATCGCGCGGGTAATGGCCTGCCGGATCCACCAGGTTGCATATGTAGAGAATTTGTTTCCCTTTGTATAGTCGAACTTGTCGACGGCGCGGATGAGGCCGGTATTGCCCTCCTGAATAAGATCCAGAATGTGCAGGCCGCGGCCGGAATATTTCTTGGCGATGGATACGACCAGACGCAGGTTAGCCTCCGTCAGACGGTCCTTGGCGGCCTTATCGCCCTCGGAGACGCGCTTGGCCAGCTCGATCTCCTCGTCGGCGGTCAGCAGCTTGACCTGGCCGATCTCCTTGAGATACATGCGCACCGGATCATCCAGATTGTATTCCGCGGCAAGCTCCAGCGGGTCAACGAGCTCCTCGTCGTCGCCGTCGGGGACCTCGTCCATGTCCATGCCGAGATCGTCGGACACGTCCAGCTCCAACTCCGGGCTCACGATCTGGATGCCCATGGCGTCAAAGGTATCGTAAATATGCTCGATTTTCTCGACCGGCAGATCCAGCTTTTCCAGCTCTGTGGTCAGTTCCGTCGCCTGAATGCTCCCGTCCCGCTTTGCTCTTGCGATCAATGCGGATACCGCAGCCATTGCATCCTCGGTCGAGGGCTTCGGATTCTTCGTATTAGCCATTCTATCGCTCATCCTCATTTATCTGGTAACATTGCTGCGCATCGGCGCAACTGTGTTATTATAACCCCATCCTGCCTGTTTTGACAAGGCCAATTTGACATTTTTTCTGTTTTTTCTTGACACTTGCCCGTATCTTTCTGCCGTTCGGCTCAGATCTCCATGATGACGGGCAGGATCATCGGGTTGCGCTTGGTCGTTTTGAACAGGTAGCCGGACAGATCGTTCTTGATGTTGGCCTTCAGCACGCTCCAGTCGCTGCGGCCGTTCTGGCTGCAGCGGTCAATGGCGTGCGCGGCGATGACGCGCAGCTCTTCCATCAGATTTTCCGATTCCTTGACATAGACGAAGCCGCGCGTGATGATATCCGGCCCGCTGATGACGCTGCCGTCCTCGCTCGAGATGTTGACGACCACGACCAGCATGCCGTCCTGCGCCAGATGCTTGCGGTCACGCAGCACGACGCTGCCGACGTCGCCGACGCCGGTGCCGTCGACCAGGATCTTGCCGGACGGGACGGTGCCGCCCCACTTGCAGGTGGTCTTGGTGAGCTCGAGCACCTTGCCGATGTCGGAGATGAAGATGTTCTTGGGATCCATGCCCATCGACTGGGCCAGACGGGAATGCGCCTGCAGATGGCGCTGCTCGCCGTGGACGGGGATGAAGAAGCGGGGCTTCAGAAGCCCGTGGATGATCTTCAGCTCCTCCTGGCAGGCGTGGCCGGAGACGTGCAGGCCCTCGAGCTTGTCATAGATGACCTCCGCGCCCTTGCGGTAGAGCTCATTGATGATCTTGCCGATGGATTTTTCGTTGCCGGGGATCGCGGAGGCGGAGATGATGACACGGTCAGAGGCCGTGATCTCCACCTGCCGGTGGCCGGAGAAGGCCATGCGGTAGAGGGCAGACATATTTTCGCCCTGCGAGCCGGTCGAGACGATGACGAGCTTGTTGTTGGGGATCTGCTTGATCTGCGTGATGTCGACGAGCGTGCCTGCCGGGATCTTCAGATAGCCGAGCTCCGTGGAGACCTTCAGGATGTTTTCCATGCTGCGGCCGGTCACGGCGACCTTGCGGCCGAATTTCTTCGCCGTGGCGATCAGGCTCTGCAGCCGGAAAGCGTTCGAGGCGAAGGTCGTGACGATGATGCGCTTGTTGCAGCCGGAGAACTGGCGCTCAAAATTGGCCGCGACAGTCTTTTCCGACGGCGTATAGCCCTGCCGCTCGACGTTCGTCGAGTCGCACAGCAGCGCCAGCACGCCTTCTTTGCCGAGCGCGCCGAAGCGGGCCAGGTCGATCATGCCGTCTTCCGCGGTGGCGTCGATCTTGAAGTCGCCCGTCATGACGATGGTGCCGACCGGCGTTTTGATGGCGAACGCAACGGCGTCGGCGATGGAATGGTTCACGTGGATGAACTCCACGGTGAAGCAGCCGGCCTTGACCTTCTCCCCTGCTTCATGGGTAAACAGGTGGACGGTATTCTGCAGCTGATGCTCCTCGAGCTTCAGCTGGACGATGCCGGCGGTCAGGCGCGTGGCGTGGATGGGGCAGTTGAACTGCTCCATGGCGTACGGGATGCCGCCGATATGGTCCTCATGCCCGTGGGTCAGGAACATGCCGCGGATCTTGTCTTTGTTTTTGACCAGGTACGTCATGTCGGCAATGACCAGGTCGACGCCGTACATTTCCTCATCCGGGAAGCCAAGACCGCAGTCGACGATGATGATATCCTTGCCGTATTCAAGTACGGTCATATTCTTGCCGATCTCGTTGAGACCGCCAAGGGGAATGATCTTTAATTTTTCTGCCAAATGATTTCACTCTTTCCTAAAATAATATTAAGTATGGATGCGGATGCGCGGAGGATCCTCCGCTCGGAACAAATGCAAAAAGGACGCAGGAACGCATGCCCATGCAGCTGGCCGGACAGTGCCCCGTCTCGCTCTGCCCATCGCCAATGCCGCCTGCGCTCCATACCGTATGCAGTTGATCTATTTGATGCGCCTGCGCGGCGCACGATCCCAATCAAAAAGCCATGGAAGGTCATAGCTGATATATAGTATAACACACTTTCCGTGGAAAGTACACCTTTTTTTGTTCTTTTATCCATATCATAAATGAATTAAGCAAATGAATGATAGATTATAATTGATTCCTTCGGCAAAATTTGATATAGTAAACTTGATTATACAAAGACAGGAGGCGGCGGTCTATGAAAAAGCCGGTCGGACGTCTGCTTTATCCGAATACGGGCTGGTACTTTGCGGCCATGCTGCTGTTTACCGCCGCGGCCGCCGCGGTCGGGCAGTATATCCTTGCGGGCGGCGCGCTGTTCGTCACGCTCATCATGTTTATCATCAGCCGCGCAAGGCTTTCCCGGCGCAAGCGGCAGCTGATGAGCTACGTGCAGACGGCGACGGATTCCGTCGGCATTTCCGTCCACGCGGGCTCCGCGTTCCCGATGGCGGTCATCCGGCTGCCGGAAAATGAGATCATCTGGGGCAACCCCAGCTTCTTTACCATCACCGGCCTTTCCGATACTGCGTGCTATCAGACGCTCGACGCGGTCGTGCCCGGCTTCTCCACCAGCTGGCTGCGCGAGGGCCGCTCCGAGCTGCCGGGCGACCAGATCATCGGCGGCCGCCGCTACCGCATCTATGGCAACTACGTCAAATCCGAAGACGACGCGACGACTGTGCAGCTGGCGACCATCTATTTTGCCGACATGACCGAGATGTTCAACGTCCGCGACGAATTCCTCCGCACGCGGCCGATCGTCTCGATCATCCTGATCGATAACTACGACGAGCTGACTGCCAACCTCTCCGACTCTGCCATCTCCACGCTCGACGCGCAGCTCAACGACGTCGTGGCCAACTGGACGGCGGGACTGGAGGCGCTGTGCCGCAAGATCGAACGCAACCGGTATCTGCTGATCTTCGAGAGCAAGGATCTTGCCCGCCTGCAGGACGGCCGGTTCAGCATCCTAGAGGACGTGCGCCACGTCACGACCTCCGGCGGCATGTCCGCGACGATCTCGCTCGGCATCGGCAAGGACGGCGGGAGCTTCGCGGAGAATTACCGCTTCGCGTCCCTCGCCATCGAGATGTCCCTTTCCCGCGGCGGCGACCAGGCCGTCATCAAGGACCGGTTCAACTTCACCTTCTACGGCGGCCGCACCAAGGAAGCGGAGCGGCATACACGCGTCAAATCCCGCGTGATGGCGGGTTCGCTGTCTGAGCTCATCGGGCAGTCGAGCACGGTCTATATCATGGGACACCGGATGGCGGATCTGGACGCACTCGGCTCGGCCGTGGGTCTTCTGTGCCTGTGCCGGGTGAAGGAGCGCCCGGCCCGGATCGTGATCGACCTGCAGAAAAACGCCTGCCAGAGCCTGATCGCTGAGCTCAAGGCCGCGCCCGGCTGCGAGGATCTGTTCATCTCCGGACAGGATGCGCTGGTCGAGGCGGACAACCGGAGCCTGCTCATCGTCGTCGACACCAACCGGCCGGAGCAGGTCGAGTGCCGCCCGCTGCTCGAGTCCATTTCCCGCGTCGCGGTCATCGACCACCACCGCCGGGCGGCGGATTATATCGAGCAGCCGGTCCTCAATCTGCACGAGCCGTATGCATCCTCCGCGTCGGAGCTTGTAACGGAGCTTCTGCAGTACGCCGTCAGCCAGCGCGACGTCCGTCCGCTCGAGGCGCAGGCGCTGCTGGCCGGTATCGTGCTGGATACGAAAAATTTCTCCGTCCGCACCGGCTCGCGCACGTTTGAGTCCGCGGCCTATCTGCGCAAGGCGGGTGCCGACCCGGTCGAGGTCAAGAAGCTGTTCCAGACGGATCTGGACGATACGCTCACCCGCTACCGCGTCGTGCAGGCTGCCCGGCTCTACCGCGGCGAGCTCGCCATCGCCTGTCTGGACGAGACCATCACCCGCACCATCGCCGCGCAGGCGGCCGATGAGCTCATCAACATCTCCGGCATCACCGCCTCGTTTGTCCTCTTCCCTGACGGCGAACAGGTCATCATCAGCGCCCGCTCCATCGGCTCGTGCAACGTGCAGGTGGTGCTCGAAAAGCTCGGCGGCGGCGGCAACGGCGCGACCGCCGGCGCGCAGATCAAGGGCAAGCCGCTGCGGCAGGTCCTGCAGGACCTTGTCGGCGCGATTGACGCTTTTTACGCATAAAACACGATTTTCAAAAATATCTCTCTGAAAGGAGTCACCACCATGAAGGTTATTTTGACACAGGATGTAAGAGGTCAGGGCAAACGCGGCCAGATGATCGAGGTCTCCGACGGCTACGCCCGCAATTTCCTGCTGCCGCGCAAGCTCGCGCAGGAAGCGACCGCCGATAACGTGAACACCATGAAAATGAACGACAAGGCCGCGCAGGAGCGTCAGGCCAAGGAGCGCGCCGAAGCGCTTGAGATCCGCAACCGGATGAAGGACATGACCGTCGTCGTCACCGCCAAGGGCGGCGGCGCGGGCCGTCTGTTCGGTTCGGTCACCAACACCGAGGTTGCCGATGCGCTGGCAAAGCAGGCCGATATCAAGCTCGACAAGCGCAAGATCGTGCTCGACGAGCCGATCAAGGCTGTCGGCGTGTACACGGTCAAGTGCAAGCTCGGCTATGAGATCAACGCCGACCTCAAGGTCGAGGTCAAGGAGGGCTAAGCAGGCCCTGATATTCTGAAGCTCCCGGAAGGATGTGAACCGTATGGATGAGGAATTGCTTGCCCGGCAGACGCCACAAGCGCTGGAAGCGGAGCAGTCTGTGCTCGGCTCCATGCTCATCGACGAGCGCTGCGTACCGGACGTCGTCGGTATGCTGCAGCCGGAGGATTTTTACCTGCGGCAGAACCGCGAGATCTACGAGACCATCTATACGATGTTCAACTTCTCGGAGAAGATCGACCCCGTTACCGTCCTCAATAAAATGAAAGAGCGCGGCGTGTACGACGAGGAACGCAGCTACGACTATCTCGCCCAGCTGCTGAAGATCACGCCGACCGCCGCCAACGTCAAGCAATACTGCACGATCGTGCATGACAAGTCGCTGCTGCGCGCGCTGGCCGCCGCTTCGTCGGAGATCACGGATATGGTCTACGAGGGCGTCGGCACGGCGCAGGAGATGCTGGAGGTCTCGGAAAAGAAGATCTATTCCCTGCGCCGCGGCAACACCGGCGACAGTCTGCAGCACATCGGCAAGGTCATGATCAACGTCTATGACCGGCTGGAAGAGCTGGCTGCCTCCGGCAGCGAGATCCCGGGCCTGTCCACGGGCCTGCACGACCTTGACCGCAAGATCAACGGCCTCAACAAGACCGACCTGATCCTGATCGCGGCCCGCCCCGGCATGGGCAAAACGGCGATCGCGCTCAACATCTGCCTGAACGTTGCGAAGACGTATGAGAAGACCGTCGCTTTCTTCTCACTCGAAATGTCGCGGGAGCAGCTGGTCATGCGTCTTTTGTCTACGGAAAGCTTCGTGGAAAACCAGAAGCTCACCACCGGCCATCTGGAAGATGACGACTGGAGCAAGCTCTCCATCGCCTCCTCCGCGCTCAGCCAGACGGATATCCGCGTGGACGACAACCCCGCCATCACCGTCGCGGAGATCAACGCCAAGTGCCGCCGGCTCGATAACCTCGGGCTGGTCCTGATCGACTATCTGCAGCTCATGACCGCCGCGGCTCCCGGCAAATCCGGCGATAACCGCGTGACGATCGTCAGCGATATCTCTCGCGCGCTCAAGATCATGGCCAAGGAGCTGAACGTGCCGGTCATCTGCCTGAGCCAGCTCTCGCGTGCCAACGAATCGAGAACTGACAAGCGCCCGATGCTCTCGGACCTTCGTGAATCCGGCGCCATCGAGCAGGACGCCGACTCCGTCCTGTTCCTCTACCGTGACGAATATTATAACCCCAACACGCAGGACAAGAATATTGCCGAGTGCATCATCGCCAAAAACCGCCACGGCGAGACCGGCACGGTCAAGCTGCAGTGGCGGCCGCAGTTCTTCACCTTCTCCGATCTGGAGTGGAAGCATGAGGGCTGAGGTCCTCGCCTGGATGCAGGCGCAGCGGATGACGGAGCCCGGCGATACGGTCGTATGCGCAGTGTCGGGCGGCGCGGATTCTGTGAGCATGCTGCACGTGCTGCTGTCACTGCAGGACGCGCTCGGCATCCGGGTAGAGGCTGCGCACTTCAACCATCACCTGCGCGGCGCGGAATCCGACCGCGACGAGGCCTTTGTCCGGCAGCTGTGCGCCTCGCTCGGCGTGCCGCTGCACACGGGCGGCGGCGACGTGCAGGCGCGGGCGGCGCAGACGCATGAATCTCTGGAAGAGGCTGCGCGCAAGCTCCGCTACGCGTTCTTTGACACACTCCCCGGCCTTGTCGCCACGGCGCACACGCAGGACGACAATCTCGAGACCGTGCTTCTGAACCTCACGCGCGGGACCGGCCTTGCCGGACTGACCGGCATTCCGCCGAAGCGCGGACGGCTCATCCGGCCGATGCTGGTCTGCACGCGGGCGCAGATCGAGGCGTATCTTGCCGAGCACGGCTTTTCTTATGTGACTGACAGCACCAATCTCCTGCCGGACGCCCGGCGCAACCGGCTGCGCCAGCGCGTGATCCCGCTTCTGAGGGAGGAAAACCCCGCCGTCGCACAGACCGTCTTCCGGACCTGCGCGCTGCTCCGCGCGGACAACGCGTTTCTTGATGCGCAGGCGCGCGAGGCGCTGCAGGCTGCTCAATTGCCGGACGGCGTCAGCCGCAGCGTGCTTTCCGCTTGGCCGGAGGCCGTGCGCACCCGCGCAGTCCGGCTGCTGCTCGAGGCGATCCATGCGCCCAAGCTGACGCAGCGGCATATCGACGCGGTCGACCGGCTGCTGTTCGCTTCGTGCCCCTCCGCTTCTGTCTCGCTGCCGGGCGGCTTTGCCGCGCGGCTGGAATATGACAGGCTGTACCTGACGGACCGCTCCCCTGCCGCTTCCTTTTCACCCGTGACACTTTCGCCGGGCGAGACAGTGCTGATCCCGGCGCTCGGGCTGCGCGTCGAATGCCGGATCGAAGAAAATTTTCAGGAAAAATCAAAAACCCTCTCCACTTTTGCAGTCAAATATGATACCATAGAGCAAACTCCCCGGATCACGATCCGTCCGCGTCAGGCGCATGACGTCATGCGCACGGCAGGCGGCACGAAAACGCTCAAAAAGCTGCTGATCGACCGCAAGGTCCCCGCAGCACAACGTGCGCTCGTACCGGTGGCCGCTGACGCATCCGGTGTTCTGGGCGTTTATGGGATCGGCGTCGATCTGGGCCGCGCCGCGGCTCCGGGCGAACGCGCGGTCATCATCATAATCGAAGAAACAGAGAAAGAGGATTAGATGTATGATTAACAAGTCTGACATGCTGCAGGACATTGAGCGCGTACTGGTCTCCGAAGAAGAGATCCACGCGCGGATCAAGGAAGTCGGCGCACAGATCGCAGACGACTATCGCGGCAAGTGCCCGATCCTGGTCGGTGTTCTCAAGGGCGTCGTTCCGTTTTTCGCGGAAATGGCGAATGCCATCAGCATTCCCGTGCAGGAGGATTTCATGTGCATCACATCCTTTGAGGGCGGCACGGAATCCACCGGCAAGCTGACGTTCCGCAAGGATATCGACCATGATATCGAGGGCCGCCATGTGCTCATTCTGGAGGATATCATCGATTCCGGCAGCACGCTCAAGATGATCTGCGAGATGTTCCATGAGCGCAAGCCCGCGTCCATCAAGATCTGCACGCTGCTCGACAAGCCCACCGGCCGCAAGGTCGAGCTGAAGCCGGACTACACCTGCTTCACCGTCCCGCCCGCGTTCGTCGTCGGCTTCGGTCTGGACTATGAGGATTACTACCGCAACCTGCCGTTCGTCGGCGTGCTGAAGCCCTCTGTCTATCAGGACCGCTGAAGACGGTCTATTCCACATAAAGGAGAACCTCCGTGAACCAACAGCCCAAAACCCTGCAGACCATTCTGCTCGTTGCGGTCCTGGCGCTGGTGCTTGTGGTGCTCTCTTCGTCCCTGCTTACGCAAAACGGCAGCAGGCTTGCATATTCTGACGTGCTCGACCTGTTTGAAAACGAACGGGTCGAGTCGTTCGTTCTGCAGGGCGATACGCTGACGCTGACGCTCTACGGAAGCGACGCAGAGCAGGCCGGCACCGCGACGGCGAAGATCGGCGACATCGAGACCTTCCACAAGGACCTGGACGAGACCATCGCTGCGCAGAGCGCCGCAGGTGTTCTCAAGTCCTACAACTATCTACCCGCCGCCAATTCCATCTGGAAGACGGCGCTGCCGTATCTGCTCGTCGGCATCGCGCTTCTGTTCGTGTGGTTCATCCTGATGAACCGCTCCGGCAGCGGCCCGAACGCCATGGCGCAGTTCACGCGCGCCAACGCGCGCTTCGGCGTCCCGTCCGGCGAGTCCGTGACCTTCCAGGACGTCGCCGGTGCGGACGAGGAAAAGGAAGAGCTCTCGGAGATCGTGGAGTTTCTCCGCGACCCGGACCGCTTCAAGCAGCTCGGCGCGAAGATCCCGAAGGGTGTGCTGCTCGTCGGCCCGCCGGGCACCGGCAAGACGCTGCTGGCCCGCGCAGTCGCCGGAGAGGCGAATGTCGCATTCTTATCCATTTCCGGCTCTGACTTCGTCGAACTCTATGTCGGCGTCGGCGCGAGCCGTGTCCGCGACCTCTTTGAGCAGGCCAAGCGGGTGGCCCCGGCCATCGTCTTCATCGATGAGATCGATGCGGTCGGCCGTCAGCGCGGCGCTGGCCTCGGCGGCGGCCACGACGAGCGCGAACAGACGCTCAACCAGCTGCTCGTCGAGATGGACGGTTTCTCGGCCAACGAGGGCGTCATCGTCATCGCCGCGACCAACCGCAAGGACATTCTCGATCCCGCCCTGCTCCGCCCGGGCCGCTTCGACCGGCAGATCTACGTCGGTGCGCCCGACTGGCGCGGACGGCTTGCGATCCTGCAGGTCCATGCACGGAAAAAGCCGCTGGCGGACAATGTTGATCTCCCGGCCGTCGCCAAGGCGACCGCCGGTTTCACCGGCGCGGATCTGGCCAACCTTCTGAACGAGGGCGCGCTCCTCGCCGCGCGGCGCGGCAAGGCCGCGATCAGCCAGCAGGATCTGGAGACATCGATGATCAAGGTCATTGCAGGCCCCGAAAAGAAGAGCCGCGTGGTCAGCCACGCGGAAAAGATGCTCACCGCCGTCCACGAGGCCGGACACGCGATCTGCATGTACTGCCTCGACTCGCAGGATCCGGTGCACCTCATCACCATCATCCCCCGCGCCCAGGCCGGCGGCATGACCATCAGCCTGCCGCAGGACGACCGCTCCTATTCCTCGCGCAACGAGATGTTTGAGACCATCGTCTCCTTCCTCGGCGGCCGCGTGGCAGAGGCGCAGAAGCTCTGCGATATTTCCACCGGCGCGTCGAACGATCTGCAGCGCGCCACCGGCATTGCCCGCGATATGGTCGCAAAATACGGCATGTCCGACAGCATCGGCCCCGTCAGCTACGCGGGCGGGCAGGAGGTCTTTATCGGGCGGGACTATGAGAAGACCAAACCCTATTCCGAGCAGACCGCCGGGCAGATCGACGCGCAGGTCCAGAAGATCATGCGCGAGGCCTATCAGCGCTGCGAGCAGATCCTGCGCGATCATGCCGAACGGCTCGATAAGATCGCCGGCTTCCTGATGGAGAACGAGAACATGAGCCGCGCACAGTTTGAAGCTGTGATGCAGGACGAAACGCTTGACCAACCCAAAGCCTGAGTTTTATGCGCACCGCGGATCGTGGTGCGCATAAATTATGAGAACTGACAGGAGGCTCCATGTATTATCGCAGTCTGAACGCCTATCTGCGTGAGACCTTTGGCTGCAAGGTCTATAAGCTGGCGCTCTCCGCCGGCTGCACCTGTCCGAACCGAGACGGGACGATCGGCACGCACGGCTGTATCTTCTGCAGCGGCAGCGGAGAATTTGCCGCGTCCGCTTCCCTCTCTATCCCGGAGCAGCTGGCGCAGGCCAAGCGTCTGGTCGCCGCCAAGGCCGGGCCGGACGCACGCTATATCGCCTATTTTCAGGACTTTACCAATACCTATGCCCCGGCGGAGGTCCTGCGGCCGCTGTTTGCGGCCGCGATCCGCCAGCCGGAGGTCTGCGCGCTCTCCATCGCCACGCGGCCGGACTGTCTGCCGCCGGAGATCTTATCGCTGCTGGCTGAGCTCCGGGTGGAAAAGCCCGTCTGGGTCGAGCTCGGGCTGCAAACCATCCATGCATCGACGGCCGCCTATATCCGCCGCGGCTATCCCCTTTCCGTCTATGACGAGGCGGTGCGGGCGCTGCACGCGCGCGGCATCAGCGTCATCACGCATCAGATCCTGGGCCTGCCCGGCGAGACGCCGGAGATGATGGTGGAGACGGCCCGCTATATCGGCCGCAGCGGCGCCGATGGCATCAAGCTGCACCTGCTGCACGTTCTGGCCGGAACAGATCTGGCCGCGGACTACGCGGCGGGCAAATTTGAGACGCTGACGCTGGACGCATATATCACACTGCTGGAGGCATGTCTGCGCGTGCTGCCGCGGGAGATGGTCATCCACCGGCTGACCGGCGACGGGGCCAAACGCGACCTGCTCGCGCCCCGCTGGAGCGGCGATAAGAAGCGCGTCATCAACGAGATCCGCCGCCGCTTTCTGGCCGACGATCTCGAACAGGGCTCCGACCTGACCGACGCGCCTGCCTGAATGGCGTGATTTTCGGTATCGTCGGACGCCAGACGGATTGACATTCGGGAAAAAACGTGTTATTCTTGATAACAGATAACGAATACGGGCTGAAATGCCCGTATTTGCTGCGTTTTCGATATTCTCGTTCCAGAATATCGAAAACAAGCGAAACCTATTCGACAATATCGGAGGAAAGAGAACATGAAAAAAGAGAATCTGTTCGTCATTCTGACCGGCGTTGTCATCGGCATCGCGGCACTTGTGCTGACGGCGCTCGGCAACCCGGCCAACATGGGCTTCTGCATCGCCTGCTTTGAGCGTGATATCGCGGGCGCTGTCGGTCTGCATTCGGCAGCCAAGGTGCAGTATGTCCGTCCGGAGATTATCGGTCTGGTCCTCGGCAGCTTCCTGATGGCCATCGCCACGAAGGAATGGAAAGCCAAGGCCGGTTCCTCGCCTGCCCTGCGGTTCGTGCTCGGTGCTTTCGTCATGATCGGCGCGCTGGCCTTTTTGGGCTGCCCGCTGCGCATGGTCCTGCGTCTGGCCGGCGGCGATCTCAACGCAGTCGTCGGTCTTGCCGGTTTTGCTGCCGGTATCTTCCTCGGCACGATCTTCATCCGCAAGGGCTTCACGCTCCAGCGCAACTACACCACCAAGACGCTCGACGGCACGGTCCTCCCCGCTGTGATGACCGGCCTGCTGATCCTGTTCATCGCTGTCCCCACCCTCTTCAGGCTTTCGGAAGAAGGCCCCGGCTCCAAGCATGCACCGTTTTTCATCGCGCTTGTCATCGCCCTCGTCGTCGGCGCGCTGGCGCAGAAGTCCCGCATGTGTATGGTCGGCGGTCTGCGTGACACGATGATGTTCAAGGACATGCACCTGCTGTGGGGCTTCATCGCCATCTTCGTCACGGTCCTGATCGGCAACCTCATCGGCGGCAGCTTCAAGCTCGGCTTCACCTCGCAGCCCGTTGCGCACTCCAGCCATGTCTGGAACTTCCTCGGCATGCTGCTCGCCGGTTGGGGCTCCGTGCTGCTCGGCGGCTGCCCGCTGCGTCAGCTCATTCTGGCCGGCAGCGGCAACGCGGATTCCGCTGTTACGGTGTTCGGCATGATCGTCGGCGCTGCGTTCGCGCATAACTTCGGTCTGGCCGGCAACGCCGACTCCGTCAGCGAGGCTGGTGAGTATGTCGTCGGCGGCATCTCCACGAAGGGCAAGGTCGCGGTCATTCTCGGCATCGTGATCGTGCTGGTCGTATCTTATGTAAACAGCATGAAGAAGCAGGAGGCGAAAAAGAATGGTTGATGCAAGAGGATATCTCTGCCCCATGCCCGTGGTCATGGTCCAGAAGGCGCTCGAAGCGGAGCACCCCGATACGCTCGAGGTCCTGGTCGACAATGAGACCGCCGTGGAAAACATCAAGCGCTTTGCCGCGCACAGCGGCTATCAGGCCACAGCCGTCGAGGACGGCGAAGACTACCGCCTGACGCTCAAAAAGTAAACGATAGAAAAAGGGACGTACCAGTTGGTACGTCCCTTTTCTCGTCTGATCTTTATTTGCGCTCCATCGCGCAGAAGCCGCCCTGGCCGAGCGTGACGGTCTCACCGGTGTATTCCATGATCCCGCCGCCAAGCAGGATCGTGCCGCTGTGCGGCAGCGTCCAGGGTTCCGGCGACTGGTTGCAGCAGACTGCGACGCTGCCCTCCGCCGACTGCCGCAGCAGCAGGAGCCGGCCGCCGCCGGCCTCCAGCACGAGGACAGTCCCGCTGCGCAGCGCGGGCGCACTTTTTTTCACGCGGGCCAGCGAGCGATAGAACGAGACTAAATTTCCGTCTTCCCTGCCCCAGGGATAGAATTTCCGGTTGAATGGGTCCCGGTAGCCGGTCATCCCGGCTTCGTCGCCGTAGTAGATGCAGGGCATGCCCGGCAGCATGAACTGCAGGAAGGCTGCCAGCTTGAGGCGCTGCCTGCCCTCGCGCAGCTGCTCCTGCGTGAAATGCCGCTGAGCAAGGTCCGTCCGATCGCCGTCGCGCGGGTCGAGAATGGCGTTGATCGCGCGCGGCGTGTCGTGCGTGGAGAGGATGTTCATGACCGTCTGCAGCACGTCCGGCGGGTAATTCTCCGCAAGCGTCCGGATGGCGTCGCCGAGCGCCGTGCCGTCGTCCTCGCTGCGGACATAGCGCAGGATCGCTTTCTGCCACGGGTAGTTCATGACGGAATCGAGCTGCCGGTCGGTAAAGTACCGGCGGCGCTGGTCGTAGGCGATCTTGTTGGACGCATCCTCCCAAACCTCGCCGATCAGCAGCGCGTCCGGCTTATACGCGCGGATGCGCGCGCGTAGGCGCGCAAGGAATGCATCCGGCAGCTCATCGACCACGTCCAGCCGCCAGCCGTCGGCGCCGAGCTTCAGCCAGTGCACTGCGACGCTGTCTTCGTCGTCGATCATATAGCGGATGAAATCCGGATTCATCTTGTCGACGCACGGGAGCGTCGTGATGCCCCACCAGCTGTCGTAGACGTCCGGATAGTGCTGGAACCGGAACCAGCCGCGGTAGGGCGAGGACGGATCATGGATGGCCTGCTGGAAATATGCGCTGCGGCTGCCGACGTGGCTGAACACGCCGTCCAGAATGACCTTCATCCCATGCGCGTGCGCCTCGGCGCAGAGCGCGCGGAAATCCTCCTCCGTGCCGAGCATGGGGTCGATCCGCTTATAGTCGCAGGTGTCGTACCGGTGCGTCGACCAGGCGTAGAAGATCGGGTTCAGGTACAGGATCTCCACACCAAGCTCCTGCAGGTACGGTAGCTTTTCCCGGATGCCGTTCAGATTGCCGCCGTAAAAATCGTTGTTCAGGACCTCGCCGTTGGCATCCGGCAGGTAGACCGGTACGTCGTCCTTGTTTTCGTGCACCCAGTAGGGCGTGATTTTCCCGGTCAGATCGCAGCTGCCGCTCTGGCAGAAGCGGTCCGGGAATATCTGATACATGACGGCACCCGCACAGCCGGCCGGGACGGGATATTTGTCCGCCAGCACGCTCAGCTGCCAGAGGCCGCCCGCCTCCATGTTCGTGTCGCTCTGTCCCTGCTTAAAGAGGCGGAACGCGCCGTCCTGCGTGGTGATATGGAAGTAGTAGAAGTAGAGCCCGGCCTCGCAGACGGCCATTTCCCCGCCCCAGGTATCGTAAAGCGTGTCGTCCGACTGCTTGGTGAGCGGCACACGCCGCAGCTCCTGCCCATTTTCGGCCTGCAGGACGAGCGCGGCCGCCGTGGTCCGGCAGCTGCACGGGATCAGGATATGAAACGTGCAGGTCTCGTTCTCCTGCAGCGTGCCGAAGGGCGTTTTGAACTGCGAAAGCTTGCTGTCGAATAGAATTCTCATATGGGTCTCCGTCCGTTTTGATCGGTCAAAGCAAAGGCCGGCGCTGCCGCCGGTCTTTGTCTGGGGTGTATGAAGAAATCAGAGGTCCCAGATCTCCTTCGCGTACTGCTCGACCGAGCGGTCCGAGGAGAAGATGCCGGCTCTGGCGATATTGGTGAGGGACATTTGCGCGAAGCGCGTCCGGTCCTGATAGACCTCGACTGCGCGCTTCTTTGCGGCCTTGTAGCTTTCAAAGTCAGCGACCGTCATATAGCTGTCGGCAGCGCCGAAGCGCGGCGTGAGCAGGGATGCCGCCACATCGTCAAACCGCTGGCCAAGCGCGCCGGAGGTAAGCATCTGCAGCACGCGGTCAAGCTCGGGCGTCAGGAACTGGTGCGGGTCATAGCCCCGCTGCCACAGCGCCTGCACCTCGTCAGCGGTCATGCCGAAGAGGAACATGTTCTCGTCACCGACCCGATCGCGGATCTCGACGTTCGCGCCGTCGAGCGTGCCGAGGGTGACCGCGCCGTTGATCATGAGCTTCATGTTGCTCGTGCCGGAGGCCTCCTTGCCCGCGACGGAGATCTGCTCGGAAAGGTCTGCGGCGGGGATGATGATCTCCGCGAGCGAAACCTTGTAGTCCTCAATGAAGACGACCTTGAGCTTGCCCTGCACCTGCGGGTCGGAGTTGACCAGATTTGAGACGGCCACGATCAGCGAGATGATCTGCTTGGCCAGATAATAGCCCGCCGAGGCCTTGGCCGCAAAGATGAACGTCTGCGGGAAGACCGGCTTTTCGGGATGATCTTTGATCTCGTTGTAGAGCGTCAGGATGTAGAGCACGTTCAGCAGCTGCCGCTTGTACTCATGCAGCCGCTTGACCTGCACGTCGAAGATCGAGTCGGGGTCGACGTTGACGCCGTTGTGCTCGGCGATGTAGGCCGCCAGACGGACCTTGTTCTTGCGCTTGATGGCCCGCAGATTTTCCAGCACGTCCAGATCGCCGCGGTACTGCTCGAGTGCCTCGAGCGCATTGGCGTCTTTCAGGAAGCCGTCGCCGATGAGCGTCTGCAGATAGCCGGAGAGGGCCGGGTTCGACTGGCACAGCCAGCGGCGGTAGGCGATGCCGTTGGTGACGTTGAGGAAGCGGCTGTGGTCGAGATTATAATAATCGCGGAAAATGGTCTTTTCCAGAATGTCCGTATGCAGCTGCGAAACGCCGTTGATCTTATGGCAGCAGGTCAGGCAGAGGTTCGCCATGCGGACCTCGTCGTTGGCGATGACGGCCATATAGTTCCACTTGCCGGGATCGTTCGGGTAGACGCGCTGCAGCTTTTCCATGAGACGGCGGTTGATCTCCTGGCAGATCGAGTAGATCCGCGGCAGCTGCTCCTGGAACAGGCTGACCGGCCAGCGCTCGAGCGCTTCGGCCATGACAGTATGGTTGGTGTAGGAGAGCGTGGCGCAGGTGATCTCCCACGCGCGGTCCCAGCCGTAGTCGTGCTCGTCGACAAGAAGCCGCATCAGCTCCGGCACGCACAGGGCCGGATGGGTGTCGTTGATGTGGACGGCGACCTTGTCAGCAAGGTTGTCGAGCGTGTGATAGTTCTTCAGGTGCTCGTTCAGGATCGACTGCAGCGAACTTGAGACCAGCAGATACTGCTGGCGCAGACGCAGGCGCTTGCCGTTGATGTGGTTGTCCGCCGGATAGAGGACCTTGGAGATTGCCTCGGCCATGGTGTTCTGCTCGAGCGCGCGGACATAGTCGCCGCGCGAGAAGGCGTTCATGTCGAAGCTCTGCGGCATACTCGCGCTCCAGAGCGTGAGCTTGTTGACGGCTTTCGAGCCGTAGCCGGAGATGTACAGATCGTGCGGCACGGCGATGACAGACTGATAGCCGGTCTGGGCCGTCTTGAACTTGTCGCCGTCCATCCATTCATGGACCTGGCCGCCGAAGCGGACCTCCACAGCATCATCCTTGCGCGGGTGGAGCCAGACATCGCCCATCTCGAGCCAGTTGTCCGGGAATTCCATCTGCCAGCCGTCGACGATCTTCTGGCGGAAGATGCCGAACTCATAACGGATGGAAAAGCCTGTGACCGGATAGCCCAGGCCCGTCGCCGCGTCCATATAGCACGAGGCGAGCCGCCCGAGACCGCCGTTGCCGAGACCGGCATCCGGCTCGAGCGCACACAGACGCTCGAGGCTGAAGCCGAGCTCGTTCAGGATCTCCCCTGCCGGCTCGAGAAGGCCCATGTTGAACAGGTTGTTGCGCAGGCTCGTGCCGACCAGAAACTCCATCGACATGTAGTAGACCTGCTTGTTTTCTTGCGCGCGGGTCTGCTCGACGAACGCGCGGCGCTCATCCTCCAGAAGCTCCCGGACTGCCACACAGACAGCGCGGTAGACCTGCTTTTCCGTGGCCATTTCCAGCGAGCAGCCAAACATACGGTCGCAGCATTCCTGCAGATGCTGCAGAAGGTTCTCTTTTGTCATTGATCTTTGTTATCCTTTTTCTGTCTAAGATATCGTTTTGTTACTGGCCACAGACGTTCTGGAACAGCGCCATGTATTTCTGGGCCGGGACGTCCCAGCTCGAATCGACGGCCATGTCGTTCTGCGCCAGCCGCAGCCATTTTTCAGGCTCGTTGTAGTAAAGGGCGAGCGCGCGGTCGATCGCGGCGAGGAAATCGTCGGCGTTGTAGCTCTGGAAGGTAAAGCCGCGGCCGGTCTCATCCGCTTCGTTGTAGGGCCAGACCGTATCCTTGAGCCCGCCCGTGGCGTTGACGACCGGGACGGAGCCCATGCGCATCGCGATGAGCTGCGACAGGCCGCAGGGCTCGGACTTCGACGGCATGAGATACAGATCCGACGCCGCGTAGACCAGATTGGCCAGTCCGCCGTCAAAGAGCAGATTGACGGAGACCTTGTCGCCGAAGCGGTCACGCAGGGTATTCAGATACCACTCGTATTTTTCCTCGCCCGTGCCGATGATCACGAGCTGCACGCGCCGCTGCAGCAGCCGCTCGGCAATGTAGCACAGAAGGTCGATGCCCTTGTGGCCGACGAGGCGCGTCACCATGGCGAGCACCGCCACGTCCTTATCCTCCGGCAGACCGACGCGCTGCTGCAGGGCGAGCTTGTTGGCGGTCTTGCCCTCGCGCAGGGTCTTTGCCGTGTAGTTTTTGGCAAGCAGCTCCATATGCTCCGGGTCGATCACCTGCATGTCGATGCCGTTGGTGATGCCGGAAAAATCACTGCCACGGCTCTGCAGCACGCCGTCGAGCCCGTGGGAGTAATACGGATACCGCAGCTCCTGCGCATAGGTCTCAGAGACGGTCGTGACGCGGTCAGCCATGACGATGGCGGATTTCATGAAGTTCGTGCAGTCGTCAAACCGCAGGATCTCGTCGCAGCCTGCGCCGAGGCCCAGCACGTCATAGTTGAACTGCAGGTTGCACTTGCCCTGATACTCGATGTTATGGATGGTGAAGACGCTTTTCGTCTCCGGGAAGCAGCCGTGATACTCGGTTTTGAGCAGCAGCGGGATAAGGGCGGCCTGCCAGTCATGGCAGCTGACCACGTCGGGACGGAGCTCGAGATAGTTCATGGCCGCGAGCACGGCCTTGCTGAAGTAGGCGTAGCGCTCGCCGTCGTCGGCAAAACCGTAGATGCCGCCGCGGTTGAAGTAGTGCTCGTTGTCAATAAAATAGATCTGCAGCTTTTTCCGGCGGGTCTTCAGCCGGAAAATGCCGACATACTCGCGCCGCCAGGCCAGCGGCACATCGAACGCACCCAGAAACTCCACCGGCCATTTCTCGGAATACTTGATCTGGCTGTAATACGGAAGAAACAGGCTGACATAGGTATTTTTCTGCTTGGAAAGTGCAAGCGGGAGCGCCTGCATCACGTCGCCGAGGCCGCCGGTCTTGACGAACGGCGCGGCCTCAGAGGCAACAACTGCGATTTTCATACGGTATCTCCTTTGTCGACCACCAGCGGATGGTCTTTTGAGCCGAGCAGCTTGGTGCCCGGGCGGATGGTCACATTTTTGTCCAGAATGCAGTAACGGATGGACGCGCCCGCGCCGATCCTGCTGCCCTGCATGACGATCGAATCGCGGACCTCCGCGCCCTCTTCAATGTCGACCTCGCGGAAGATGACAGAGTTTTCCGCCTTGCCGAACAGATGGCAGCCGTCGGCAATGAGGCAGTTGGCCGCCTGGCCGTTGTAGCCGAAGAGCGTCGGGACGGCGTCGCGGACCTTGGTGTAGATGGGGATCTCGCTGCGGAAGAGGCTGCGGCGCACGTCGGCGTCGAGCAGCTTCATGTTATTGACGAAATACTCATCCACGCTCTGGTTGAACAGCGCCACGTTGTGGAACGGGTAGACATTGACCTTCAGATTGCCCGCGTTATACTCCGGCAGGATGAAATCCCGTTCGAAGTGGTATTTGCCGTGCGGGACCATCTCGCGGATGATCTGGATGAGCTTGTCACGGCGCATGATGAACATGCTCATGCCGACGAGGTAATCGGACGGCGCGCAGTAGTCCACCGCCAGATCGACGATCTTGCCGTCCTCGCCGAGCTTCACGGCCAGCGGCTGCCGCCGTTTGCCGTCGGCATAGCCCGCCTTGGCGATCACGGTGATGTCGCAGCCGGAGGCGATATGCTCGTCGAGCACGGCGGCAAAGTTGATGGCGCACAGGACCGTGGTGTCCGACAGCACGACATACTCCGCGTCACAGCGGTCGAGGACCGGCATAGCAGTCTGCAGCGCCTCAAGCTTGCCGCGGTAGGCGCCGGTATGGCCGGTCGCGTACGGCGGCAGGAAGCGCACGCCTTCGCCGAGCTTCAGGTCCCACTCCTCGCAGTTGCCGAGGTGGTCCATCAGTGACTGGTAGTTGTATTTTGTGACGATGCCGATGTTGCTGATCTTGGAGTTTGCCATGTTGGACAGGGCAAAGTCGATCTGGCGGTAGCGGCTGCCGAACGGGATGGAGGCCGAGGTCCGCTCGCGGGTGAGCTCGCCCATGTTGTTGTCATAGATATTGGAGAAAATAATGCCCATTGCTTCCATGTCGGTATCCTCCTCTCTTATACGATCGCGCCGGCATCGATCACGGTGCCCTCTGCGATGATTTTATCCTTGCCGATGACGCTGATCTTCCGTTCTTCGCCCTCCACATAGTCGCCGACGCGGGCGCCGGCCTTGATGTGGCAGCCCTCGGCGATGATCGCGCTGCGGATGACAGCGCCGTTTTCAATCACGACGTCCGGCATGATGACGCTGTCGGTGATCTCCGCGCCCTTGCCGACGGAGCAGCCGGTGGAGATGATGGAATGGTTGATCGAACCCTCGATGTTGCAGCCCTCGGCGACAAAGCTCTCCCGGATCTCCGCGGATCTGGAGATGAAGCTCGACGGCATGGCCTGGTTTCTGGCGTAGATCTTGTGACCGACGGTCCCGTAGATGTCGAAGGCCGGATGCTTGCCAAGCAGGTCCATATTGGCCTCCCACAGGCTCGAGATCGTGCCAACATCCTTCCAGTAGCCCTCAAAGCGGTAGGCGTAGAGCTTGTGGCCCGCGTTCAGGATGGCGGGGATGATATTTTTGCCGAAGTCGTTCTCGCTCGTGCGGTCGGCCTCGTCGGCCTCCAGGAAGGCGCGCAGCACGCTCCACTTGAAGATGTAGATGCCCATCGACGCGTTGGTGCTCTTGGGCTTTTTGGGCTTCTCCTCAAATTCATAGATGGAGCCGTCTTCGCGGGTATTCATGATGCCGAAGCGGGAGGCCTCCTTGAGCGGGACCTCGCGGACGGCGATGGTGCAGTCGGAGTCGCGCTGCTCGTGGAAGCGGAGCATGGCGGCGTAGTCCATTTTATAGATATGGTCGCCGGAGAGGATCAGCACGTTGTCCGGGTTATAGCGCTCGATGAACGGGATATTCTGATAGATGGCGTTGGCCGTGCCCTTGTACCACTCGGAGTTTTTGCTCTTGGCGTAGGGCGGCAGGACCTGTACGCCGCCGTGCGAGGAGTTGAGGCCCCACGGCTGGCCGTTGCCGATGTACTCGTTGAGCTCCAGCGGCTGATACTGGGTCAGAATGCCGACCGTGTCGATCTTGGAGTTTACGCAGTTGGAAAGCGGGAAATCAATGATGCGGTATTTGCCGCCGAACGGAACGGCAGGTTTGGCCGTGTTCTCCGTCAAGACCATCAGACGGCTGCCCTGACCACCTGCCAGGAGCATGGCGACACAACGTTTTTTCTGAAATTGCATAGCTGGATCTCCTCCTGTATTCTTCCTTTGTTCCTCTGTTCTGTATTTGTGTTTTTTTATTTTATTTTTCCGGATTGCCCCTTACGTGCTGATAGAAACAGACGCTCATCGGCGGGACGCGGAACGTGCCGCTGTAGGCGTATTCGCCCTGCGCCCTGCGCACGGCGTGGACCGGCGCGGGCTGGAAATCGAAGCCGCCGAACGCGGCATCGTCGGTGTTGAGGATGGGCTTGTACCACCCGGCCTTCGGCAGCGGCAGGCTGTAGTCCTCCCGCAGGACCGGGCAGAAATTGCACACGGCGATGAGCTCTTTGCCCTTGCGGCTGATGCGGCGGAAGGCGACGATGGAATTGTCGCGGTCGTCGCACGAGAGCCAGCGGAAGCCGTCCCAGTCGGAGTCGTTTTCCCAGAGGCAGCGGTGGTCCAGATAGAAATGGTTGAGCGTGCGCACGAAATGCTGCATCTTCCGGTGCTTTTCGTAGTCCAGCAGCATCCAGTCGAGCCCCTGCGTGTAGTTCCACTCGATGAACTGGGCGAATTCGTTGCCCATAAAGTTGAGCTTCTTGCCCGGATGCGCGATCTGGTAGGCAAAAAACGCGCGGAGGTTGTTGAATTTATCGTCGTAATTGCCCGGCATTTTGCCGATCAGCGAGCATTTGCCGTGCACGACCTCGTCGTGGCTGAGCGGGAGGATGAAATTCTCGGAATAGGCGTAGGTCATGGAGAACGTCAGCGCGTTATGGTCGCCCTTGCGCCACAGCGGGTCGAGGGACATATATTTGAGCATGTCGTTCATCCAACCCATGTTCCACTTGAAGAGGAAGCCGAGACCGCCGTCATAGTCGGGTCTGGTGATCAGCGGGAAGGCCGTGGATTCCTCCGCGATCATCATGACCGCGGGACTCACCTGGAAGGCCGCCGCGTTGAGCCTGCGCAGGAAGTCAATGGCCTCGAGGTTTTCCCGGCCGCCGAAGCGGTTGGGCTTGAATTGCTTCCGATTATAGTCCAGGTACAGCATGGAAGCAACTGCATCGACTCGAATCCCGTCGACGTGAAAATAGGAAAGCCAATAGCAGGCGTTGGAGATAAGGAAGGACTGCACCTCAGGCTTGCCGTAGTCGTAGATCCGGGTCGTCCAGTCCGGGTGCTCGTTCATCATGGGGTCGGAGAGCTCGTAGCAGCATTCGCCGTCGAACTCAAACAGGCCGTTTTCGTCCTTCGGGAAATGCGCCGGGACCCAGTCGAGGATCACGCCGATCCCCGCCTGATGGCAAGCGTCGACGAACTGCATGAGCTGCTTCGGCGTCCCGTAGCGGTGGGTGGGAGCAAAGTAGCAGGTGACCTGGTAGCCCCAGGAGGGGTCGTAGGGGTACTCCATGATCGGCAGGAGCTCGATATGGGTGTAGCCCATGTCCTTAACGTAGGGGACGAGCTCCGCGGCCAGCTCTTCATAATTCAGGTAGCTGCCGTCGTCGTGCCGCTTCCAGGATCCGGCGTGGACCTCGTAGATATTGACCGGCCGGCGGATGGCCGACTGTTTTGCCATGCGGGCGCGGTAGGCGCTGTCATGCCAGCAGAAGCCGTCCGGCGGGTCGATGATGCTGGAGGTCTCCGGCAGCGCGCAGCAGCGGTTGCCGTAGGGATCGGTCTTGTAGACCGTCCGGCCGGAGCGGCCCTGCACGCAGTATTTATAGGCCTGCCCCTCTTTGGCGTAGGCGGAGACGGCTTCCCACACACCGCCGTCCAGCTTCCGCATGGGAAGATCCTCTGCGTTCCAGAAATTAAAATCACCGACGACATGGACGGCCGCGGCGTGCGGCGCCCAGACGCGGAACACATAGCCGCTCCCGTCTTCCAGCCTGTGGCAGCCGAGATACCGGTATGCATCCGCAGCAGGTTCTGTTTGGAATCGTTTCAGAAAAGATGCAAGCTGCTCCATCCGGGTCCTCTCTTTCTTCTTTGGTAAGCGCTGTCCAGCGGGACGAAGCTCGCCGGATCCATACAAAAAGAATGCTTCTCTATTTAAATTCTATTATACCTTCTGCCGCTCTGCAATGCAAGTGGAATCCGGCCTCCAGGGCGGCAGCTTCTTACATTTGGAACATCTCTCAAAAATGTGCACGGCCGCTTGACTTTACCGACAAAATGTGCTAAAGTTCTGTTTGTTGAATGCTATGACGAAATCAAGTACGTCCCGATGCTCCTGTCCAGAGAGCTGCCGGCCGGTGCAAGGCAGTACAGACGTCCGGGTGGAATACCTTTCCGAGCAGCTTCCCGAACGCGCGCGGCGCAAGTAGGCGGAGACGGGTGCGCCCGATAACGCGCAGTGGGCATATCAGTGCCCGGTGAGGCCGCGCAAGCGGTAAATAGAGGTGGTACCACGGGAACTTCTCGTCCTCTGCACTTTGAGATGTGCAGCGGGCGTTTTTCTTATTCCGCTGCAGAAAAGGAGCATGAAAATGGTCATTACGGATTTTCTCGAGCGGAACGCACGACTCTACGGTTCCGACACTGCGCTCGTCGAGGTCAACCCCTCGGAGGAGCGTGACAGCGCTGTCACCTGGCGCGAAGCGAGCCTCATCGCCGAGGCGCAGCCCGACGCGCCGTACCGGCGGGAGCTCTCCTGGCGTGATTTTGACCGCCGGGCCAACCGGTTCGCAAACTTCCTGCTCAGCCGCGGCGTAGAGCGCGGCACGAAGGTCGGCATTCTGCTGATGAACTGTCTGGAGTGGCTGCCCATTTATTTCGGCATCCTCAAGGCTGGGTGCATCGCGGTGCCGCTCAACTTCCGCTACGCTTCGGACGAGATCTCCTACTGTCTGGATCTGGCCGACGTGGAGGTCCTGGTCTTCGGGCCGGAATTCGTCAGCCGTCTCGATCCCATTCAGGAGAGCCTGACCCGCGTGAAGATCCGCCTGTTCGTCGGCCGGAACGTGCCGGGCTACGCGGAGGACTGCCGCAGGCTCATGGGCTTCTGTTCCTCCAGCGTCCCGCCCATCGCTCTCAGTGAGGACGATGACGCCGCCATCTACTTCTCCTCCGGCACGACCGGCTTCCCGAAGGCGATCCTGCACCGGCACAAGGCGCTCGTCTGTTCCTGCATGACCGAGCAGCATCACCACGGCCAGACCAAAGACGACGTTTTCCTCTGCATCCCGCCGCTCTACCATACGGGTGCGAAGATGCACTGGTTCGGCAGTCTGATCTCGGGCAGCAAGGCCGTTCTGCTGCGGGGCGTGAAGCCGGAATGGATCCTGCGGACCATCACGGAGGAAAAATGCACGATCGTCTGGCTGCTCGTGCCCTGGGCGCAGGACATTCTCGACGCGATCGAGTCCGGCCGCGTCAATCTTGACCACTACCTGCTCGACCAGTGGCGGCTCATGCACATCGGCGCGCAGCCCGTGCCGCCGAGCCTTATCAAGCGCTGGCTCAAATATTTCCCGCACCACAAATACGACACGAACTACGGCCTGTCCGAGTCCATTGGCCCCGGCTGCGTCCATCTGGGCGTGGACAACATCGAAAAGATCGGCGCCATCGGCAAGGCCGGGTATCTCTGGCAGACGCGCATCATCGACGAGCAGGGGCAGGACGTCGCCCCGGGCGCGATCGGCGAGCTGGCCGTCAAGGGTCCCGGCGTCATGAAATGCTATTATAAAAACCCGGAGGCCACCGCGGAGATCCTGCACGGTGACTGGCTCTGGACGGGCGATATGGCCCGCGAGGACGAAGACGGGTTCATCTATCTGGTCGACCGCAAAAAGGACGTCATCATCTCCGGCGGCGAAAACCTCTACCCCGTGCAGATCGAGGATTTCCTGCGCCGCTGCGGCAAGATCAAGGACGTGGCCGTCATCGGCCTGCCCGACCAGCGGCTCGGCGAGATCGCGGCGGCCATCATCGAGCTCAAGGACGGCGTCAGCTGCACCGAGGCGGAAATTCAGGACTTCTGCCGCGAGCTGCCGCGCTACAAGCGCCCGCGCCGCGTGATCTTCGCCAAGGTCCCGCGCAACCCGACCGGAAAGATCGAGAAGCCGGTCCTGCGGCAGATCTACTGCGGCGGACGGTTGGTCGAGGAACAGACCCGCGCCTGAATCTTGACGAATCGGGTCAAAAAGAATACAATAAAAAGAAATTTTACGCGGCCTTGCCGCGAACAGGAGGGATCCCCTATGAAAACCCTGATGCTCGGCAACGAAGCCGCTGCCCGCGGTCTGTTCGAGGCCGGATGCAGCTTTGTCTCCAGCTATCCCGGCACGCCCAGCACAGAGATCACCGAGTGCGCAGCAAAATACCCCGAGATCTATGCCGAATGGGCACCCAACGAGAAGGTCGCCATGGAAGCGGCCTTCGGCGCGAGCCTGTCCGGCCGCCGCAGCTTCTGCGGCATGAAGCATGTCGGCCTGAACGTCGCAGCCGATCCCCTGTTCACGCTGTCCTACACCGGCGTGCGCGGCGGCATGGTCATCGGCGTGGCGGACGACGCGGGCATGCACTCGTCTCAGAACGAGCAGGATTCCCGTCACTATGCCATCGCTGCAAAGCTGCCGATGCTCGAGCCGTCCGACGCCGCGGAGTCGCTGGCGTTCGCCAAGCTGGCCTACGAGCTCTCCGAGAAGTTCGATACGCCGGTCCTGCTCAAGATGTGCACGCGCGTCGCGCACGCGCAGAGCGTAGTGGAGACGTCCGAACGGCAGGAGGTCGCCCCGATCCCCTATGAAAAGGATATCGCCAAGTTCGTCATGATGCCCGCCTGCGCCAGGGCGCGGCACCCCATCGTCGAGCAGCGGACGCTCGCGCTGCAGGCCTGGGCGGAGACCGCGGACGTGAACCGCGTGGAGGACGGCGCCGACCATTCCATCGGCCTGATCTCGTCCTCGACCAGCTATCAGTACGTCAAGGAGGTCTGCGGCGACAAGTACCCCGTGCTGAAGCTCGGCATGATCCATCCCCTGCCGGTCGAAAAGATCCGCGCGTTCGCAAAGAGCGTGGAGAAGGTCATCGTCGTGGAGGAGCTCGACGGCATCATTGAGGCGCACTGCCGCTCCATCGGCGTCACGAACGTCACCGGCAAGGAGCTGTTCGGCTGCATCGGCGAGTTCAGCCAGAACTACATTGCCGAAAAGCTTGGTATGGCTGTCCACACCGGTCACAAGCTGGACGAGTCCATCCCGGCCCGGCCGCCGGTCATGTGCGCGGGCTGCCCGCACAGAGGGCTTTTCTATACGCTCAAGAAGAACAAGCTGACCGTCCTCGGCGATATCGGCTGCTATACGCTTGGCGCTGCTGCGCCGCTCGCCGCGATCGACTCGACCATCTGCATGGGCGCGTCCGTCTCCGGCCTGCACGGCTTCAACAAGGCCTCCGGCGAGGAAAATGCGAACCATACCGTCGCCGTCATCGGCGATTCGACGTTCATGCATTCCGGCGTCACAGGCCTCATCAACATTGCCTATAATGAGTCGACCTCGACCGTCATCATCCTCGATAACTCCATCACCGGCATGACCGGCCATCAGCAGAACCCGACCACGGGCTTCAACCTCAAGGGCGATCCCTGCACGAAGATCGATCTGGAGGCGCTGTGTCATGCGGTCGGCATCCGCCGTGTGCAGGTCGTCGACCCCTACGACCTTGCCGCCTGCGACAAGGCGATCAAGGAGGAGCTTGCGGCGAATGAGCCGTCGGTCATCATCTCCCGCCGCCCGTGCGCGCTGCTCAAATATGTGAAGCACCCCGGCCCCATCGAGGCCAAGCCCGAAAAGTGCGTGGGCTGCAAGGCCTGCATGAAGCTCGGCTGTCCTGCCATCAGCGTGATGGGCGGCAAGGTGCAGATCGACAACACCCTCTGCACGGGCTGCGGCCTGTGCCGCCAGCTGTGCCGCAAGGGCGCGCTGGGCGAATAAGAGAAGGAGGTATCGTCATGGAATCCAGAAACATCATGATTGTCGGCGTCGGCGGCCAGGGCACGCTGCTCGCCAGCAAGCTGCTGGGCAGGATCCTGCTCGAAAACGGCTACGACGTCAAGGTCAGCGAGGTCCACGGCATGAGCCAGCGCGGCGGCAGCGTTGTGACCTACGTGCGTTACGGCGAGAAGGTCTATTCCCCTATCATCGACAAGGGAGAGGCCGATATCATCATCTCCTTCGAGCTGCTTGAGGCCGCCCGGTGGGTGGAATACCTCAAGGAGGGCGGAATCCTGCTGACCAACACGCAGCGGATCAACCCCATGCCCGTCATCACCGGCGCGGCGGAATACCCGAAGTCGCTCGAGCAGAAGCTCGCGACGCTCCCCATCCGGCTCGACGCCATGGACGCGCTGGGCCTCGCACTGCAGGCAGGCTCCGCCAAGGCCGTCAACCTGGTCCTGCTCGGCAGGCTCAGCAAGTACTTCCACTTCACGGACGCGCAGTGGAAGGATGCCATCTGCAGGAGCGTCCCCGCAAAATTCCTCGAACTCAACCGAAGGGCCTTCGCCCTCGGCGCAGAAGCCTGATCACAAGGAGAACCCATGGAACGGTATTATCAGAAAGAAATCGAATGTGCGAGTCAGGAGCAGATCAAGGCCTGGCAGGATGAGCGTCTGGTCCGGCAGGTCCGGCACGTCTGGGACAAGGTCCCCTACTACCGCGCGAAGATGGAGGAAAAGGGCGTCACGCCGGAGGATATCCACGGCCGCGACGATCTGTACAAGCTCCCGTTTCTGAGCAAGGCGGATCTGCGGGATGCATATCCCTTCGGTCTGCTTGCAGAGCCGCTGGAAAAATGCGTACGCATCCACTCCACCTCCGGCACGACCGGCAAGCGCGTCGTCGCCTTCTACACCAAGGAGGATATCGACCTCTGGAACGACTGCTGCGCAAGAGCGCTGGCGGCCGCGGGCGCAGGACCGGAAGACGTCTGCCAGGTCGCCTACGGCTACGGCCTGTTCACCGGCGGCTTCGGCCTCAACGGCGGCAGCCAGAAGCTCGGCTGCCTGACGCTCCCCATGTCCTCCGGCAATACCGACCGGCAGCTGCAGTTCATGGAGGATCTCGGCTCGACGATCCTCTGCTGCACGCCGTCCTACGCGGCGTATCTGGCGGAATCCATCCACGAGCGCGGGCTGCAGGACAAGATCCATCTGAAGGCCGGTATCTTCGGCGCGGAGGCCTGGAGCGAGCAGATGCGGCAGGATATCCAGAAGAGCCTCGGCATCAAGGCCTATGATATCTACGGTCTGACCGAGCTGTCCGGCCCAGGCGTGGCCTATGAGTGCAGCGTGCAGACCGGCATGCACATCAACGAGGACCATTTTATCGCCGAGATCATCGACCCTGACACCGGCGAGGTTTTGCCGGAGGGCACGCAGGGCGAGCTGGTCTTCACCTCGATCACCAAGCAGGCGTTCCCGCTGCTTCGCTACCGCACGCGCGATATCTGCATCCTGCGCCGCGAGGCCTGCCCCTGCGGGCGGACACATATCAAGATGTGCAAGCCCATGGGCCGCAGCGACGATATGCTGATCGTCAAGGGCGTCAACGTCTTCCCGTCGCAGATCGAGACGGTCCTGCTCGAGCAGGGTTATACCTCCAACTATCAGATCGTGGTCGACCGCGTGAACAATTCCGACACGCTCGACGTGCTCGTCGAGATGACGCCCGACCACTTCTCCGACTCTCTGGCCGAGATCACGAAGCGCGAAAAGGGTCTGGTCGCCGCACTCAAGGCGATGCTCGGCATCTACGCGCAGGTGCATCTCGTCTCCCCGAAGTCCATTGCCCGCAGCGAGGGCAAGGCCATCCGCGTGATCGACAAACGCAAGATCTAAGGAGGACGATCGTATGGCAATTCATCAGATTTCCGTATTTCTGGAGAACCGTGCCGGTCAGCTGGCGGAGATCACCGCTCTGCTCGCCAAAAACGGCGTGGACCTGCGGGCGATCAACATCGCAGAGACGAGCGACTACGGCGTCCTGCGCCTGATCGCCAGCCATGAGCCGGAGGCCTGCCGGGTCCTGCGGGAAAACGGCTTCATCTTCTCCACGAGCGACGTCGTCGCCGTCGGCGTACCGGATGCACCCGGCGGGCTGAGCACGCTGCTGCAGCTGCTGGCCGAAAACAGCATCGACGTCCATTACATGTATTCGATCTTCGGCCAGCCGAACGGCATGGCCTGTATGATCCTCCGGGTCGCAGATCCGGCAGCGGTCTCCTCGCTGCTGGCTGCCAACGGCATCCATCCCGCCGGTGCGGAAACGCTCGGCATCATCTCCGCAGAGTAACCAGGAAAGGCAGGCAAACACCATGCAGGAAATGAGCAGAAAAAACAAGTTATTCACCGATTCCGTCATCCGGCGCATGACGCGCGTGGCACTTTCGTGCGGCGCGATCAACCTGGCGCAGGGCTTCCCCGATTTTGACCCTCCCAAGGCCCTGACGGACCGTCTGGCGGAGGTCAGCGCGCTCGGCCCGCACCAGTACCCCATCACCATGGGCGCGCCGAATTTCCGGCAGGCGCTTGCCCGCAAGGCCGGCCGCTTCATGGGCCGCACGCTCGATCCGGAGACGGATATGGTTGTGACCATCGGCTCGACCGAGGCCATGGTCGATACGATCTTCGCCCTGACGAACCCCGGCGACAAGATCATCATGTTCTCCCCGTATTTTGAGAACTACCGCGCGCAGGCCATCATGGCCGACTGTGAGCCGATCTTCGTCCCGCTGGTCCCGCCGGCGTTTAACTTTGACGCGAACGTGCTGGAAGACGCGTTCAAGCAGGGCGCAAAGGCCATCCTCATCTGCAACCCGTCGAACCCCTCCGGCAAGGTGTTCACTTACGACGAGCTGAAGCTCATCTCGGAGCTGTGCATCAAGTATGACGCGTTCGCCATCATGGACGAGGTGTATGAGCACATTGTCTACGAGGGCCACAAGCACATCTATATGAACAGCCTGCCCGGCATGTGGGAACGCACGGTCAGCTGCTCGAGCCTTTCCAAGACCTACTCCATCACCGGCTGGCGTCTCGGCTACGCCATCGCGCCGAAGCCCATCATGGACCGCATCAAGCAGTACCACGACTTCAATACCGTCGGCGCGCCGTCGCCGCTGATGGAGGCCGCTGTGGTCGGCCTCGACATGCCGGACAGCTACTACAAGGAATTCGGCGATCACTACGCCCACATGAAGAAGCTGTTCACCGATGGTCTGAAGCAGATCGGCATCCCCTTTACCGATCCGCAGGGCGCGTACTTCGTGCTGGCCGACATCGGCCCGTACCTGCGCAAGGGCGAGTCCGACGTGGACTTCTGCCTGGAAATGGCCGAGAAGGTCGGCGTCGCCTGCGTGCCCGGCACGTCGTTCTTCAATGAGAACGTCAACAACATCGTCCGCGTCCACTTCGCCAAGAAGGACGAAACGCTGTACGAGGCGCTCGACCGCCTGTCCCATCTGAAGGAAAAAATGCGCTGAAAAAAACCAGCCTGCCGTACATATGCGGCAGGCTGGTCTGCGTTTGCCGGACCGTCAGCCGTCGTCTTCGGCAGTGTCCGGCTGCTGCGGCTGCGTCCAGTACGGCTTGCCGTCCTGCTCCACGACCTGCAGGACGGAGAAGTCCGAGATGTGGTCAAATGGCTTTTCCGGCTCAAAGGGCAGCAGCGTCTGCTCCGGCTGCTGATCGGTGCGGACGCGGGTGCCGTCTGACAGGGGGCAGCTGCGGGCGGAGAGCCGGCACTGCAGCCGCAGCTTCTCCCCTTCCGGCTGCGGCACGCCGAGGCTCACGCGGTCGCCGTCCGTCTCGGCGAGCAGGCGGATCGGATGGTCCCAGTCCCGGGTGCAGGAAGCGTCGATCTTCCAGTACAGGCCGTCCTTTTCAGCCCGCAGGGTCCCGTCCTGCACGCCCTCGATCGGATACTCATGCATAAAAAACACCTCCTGCATACCGTATGCAGGAGGTGTTTTTCGTATCACAGGCTTTTTTCGCTCAGCTGCCCTGCAGCCCGAAGCTGACGGCCAGCGCCGAGTCGACCTGATCCATGACGCTCCGGTCCGCGTGGCCGGTATGCTCGCGCAGGCGGCGCTTGTCAATGGTGCGGATCTGCTCGAGCAGAATGACGGAGTCCTTACTGAGGCCTACGTCGTGGCCGGTCAATGCGATGTGCGTCGGCAGCCGCGCCTTGCCGGTCTGGCTCGTGATGGCGGCCGCAATGACGGTCGGCGAATGCTTGTTGCCGGTGTCGTTCTGCACGATCAGCACCGGACGGCACCCGCCCTGCTCGCTGCCCACGACCGGGCTCAGGTCGGCATAGAAAATGTCGCCTCGTTTCACGTTCGTATCCATTTGCTTCACACTCCGCGGAAAAAGTACGTGCGCATTTCGCGCCGCTGCTTCTATTCTCCCACGCAGAGGTCAAAAATAAACAAAGAACCCTTCGCTTTCTTTTCTGTCCGGATGCTCCCATGCCATTCTATGCAGGAAGGGGCGAAAAATGGCGGGTTTTCTCAAACAATGTACTGCAGGATCTGCGAGGTCTCCGCGCCGCGATGGCAGATGCGGGGGATGCGCTTGCTGATCTGGCACAAAAGCTCATAGTTGATCGTCCCCTGCGCGCGGGCGAGGCGCTCGCACGGCAGGAGCGTCCCGTCGTCATCGTAACCGAAGATCGTGACCACGTCGCCGGGCTTCGCCTCCGGCACGCCCGAAACGTCGATCATGCACATGTCCATGCAGATCCGCCCGATGACCGGCACCTGATGCCCCTGCAGATAAAAGCTCGCCTTGCCGGTGAGCAGGCGGCTCAGGCCGTCGGCATAGCCGATGGGCAGCACCGCCACGCGGGTCTCCTCCTTCGTCCGGTAGAGCCGGCCATAGCTGATATCCGTCCCAGCCGGGACGGTGCGGACCTGCGCGATCATGGAATGCAGCGACATCATCGGCCGCAGGCTGAGCGCGCCCTCGAGCTCGTCGGACGGAGCGTTGCCGTAGGTGATGATGCCCGGCCGCACCATATCGAGCGCGAACTCCGGATACAGGATCGTCGCGCCGGAGTTGCAGCAGTGGCGGATCTCCGGCCGGATGCCGACGCCCGCCATGGCCGAAAGCATGTCCATGAAGCGTTTGTACTGCAGCTTTGTGAACGAGACGTCCGCCTCCGCGCGGCTGTCGGCGACGCAGAAGTGCATGAACACGCCCTCAATGTGCAGGTGTGGCAGCTGCGCGACCTGCCGCAGCTCATCCAGCGTCCGCTCATTGTCGTAGGCGAAAAAGCCGATGCGGGTCATGCCCGTGTCGAGCTTCAGGTGCACGTTCAGGATGTAATTGGTCCCGGCCAGCGCCTCGTTGAGCTCTCTGGCGTATTCGAGCGAGTGAACCTCCTGCGTAATGTCGAGGAAGATCATGTTGGCCGCGTACTCTGCCGGGGTGTAGCCCAGGATCAGGATCGGCAGCCGGACCTCGCCGCGGCGGATCTGCACCGCCTCTTCCAGATTGGAAACGGCCAGATATTCCGCGCCGAGATCCGCCAGCGCCCGGCTGACCGGCACCGCACCGTGGCCGTAGGCGTCCGCCTTCATCACGCCGAGGAATTTCGTGCCCTGCGGCAGGTGGGCGCGGATGGAGCGGTAGTTGTATTCCAGATTGTCGAGCGAAATATCCGCCCAGGTTCGTTTGAGTGTCTTCATGCAGGTTTCCTTCTCTATTGCATTGCAAAATTTGAGATCCGGATCGACAGGACCATCCGTCCGTCGGCGCTGATCTCCGCATACTGCGGCGTAAACGGTTCTTCCGTGAACCAGGTATCGACCACCAGCTCCTGCTTGTCGTAGCCGAGGCGGTACGTCGCGCGCAGGAGGCCGTCTTCCGTCCCCGTCGAGTCGATATAGGCTCCTGCCCAGCTCTGCCCGAGCACATACGGCGCGGCCAGCGGCGCAAGCCGCCCGTTCGCCAGACTGCCGAGGCCGAGCTGCGTATCGTCGAAGCTGACGTCCGCGGTGCTGTCTTTGACGTGGGCAGTGATGCCCGCGATGGTCTCCGGTGCGGTGACGGTGAGCGAAGCGCCGGTATCGGGCGCAAAGCTGGCCTCCAGCGTAAAGTCTGCAGTCGTCTCGCCGTAATCGGCGGTCACGGCCGCGGTAAAGCTGCAGCCGCCCGCCTCCAGAAGGGCCGTGCGGAAGGTCAGCGGCTGCTGCGCGGGGCTTTTCGCCGCGCAGCCGGTCAGAAAAATCGAGATCAAGGTCAGGAGCAGCGCAAATTTTTTTCGCAACAAAATCACCCTTACGGTAAAAGTCGCGGAATGCGCAAAAGCAGATCCTCCGGCACCATGCCGTATTCCCCCAGCTCCCGGGCCGCAAGGTCTGCCGCAGCGCCGTGCAGCCATGCCGCGGCGGCTGCCGCCTCGAGCGGCATGATATGCTGGCCGAGCAGCGAAACGATCATGCCCGCCAGCACGTCTCCGCTGCCGCCTGTGGCAAGGCCGGGGTTGCCGGTGTGGTTGACATAAGTATTCAGGCCGTCCGTGATCACCGTCCGGCTGCCCTTGAGCAGCACGACAGCGTGGCTCCGCGATGCAAGGCGCATCGTCTCCCGGGTCCGGTCATCCGCCTTCGGGTCGCCGCCCAGCCGCAGAAATTCCCCGTCATGCGGGGTCAGCACGACCGGACAGGCACATCCGCGCAGAACATCTATATGTCCCGCGACGGCGTTTATGCCATCCGCGTCCAGAACCAGCGGCGCGCGGCAGCGCAGCAAGACCGCCTGCACGAGCCGCGTCAGCTCCCCCGAGCGGCCGAGGCCCGGACCGAGCAGCACTGCGTCCATATTTTCCAGACGCGCGGTGATCGCGGGCAGCGACGCCATGCAGAGCCGTCCTTCCTCGTCACAGGGCAGCGGAAAGACGATCTCGCTCCCGGCTCCCGCCGCTATGATCGGATAGATCTTTTCCGGCACGCCGAGATATACCAGACCGCTTCCCGTGCGGAGCGCGCCCTTTGCCGCAAGCCGGGCCGCGCCCGTCAGCCCTTCCGAGCCGCACAGCAGCAGGACCCGGCCGTAGTCGCCCTTGTGGCTCTCCCGCCGCCGGACCGGCAGCAGCTCACGGATCAGTCTGCCTGCGGTGCATTGCGCTGTCCATACAGGTCTTGCCATACCTTCTCCTCCCGCGCTTCGCGCTTCTCAGAGCTTCTTTTCCAGCAGTACCAGATGAATTTTGGGGATCCGGTTGAAATCACACGGCACGATATCCGCTTCGCGATAGCCGAGGCTCGCGTACAGATGCCGCGCCGCGATATTTCTCTCGTTCGTATCGATACGCAGGACGGTGCAGCCCGCCTGCCGCGCGCAGTCCTCATAAAACTGCGCAAAGGCCCGGCCGATGCCGCGGCCGGACAGGTCCGGATCCACGGTCAGCGTGTGCAGGACCATGACCTCGCGGTCTTCGGCCGGATACAGCCAGTTCCCGTCCGCATAGACGTCGACCTGCCGCTGGTTGATGATGCCGGAGGCCGCCACGCGGCCGTCAAGCTCGCAGACATACAGGTCGCCCCGGTCCAGCGCGTTCTGCGCATCCTGCCGGATCGGATAGATCCCCGTGATCCAGCCGATCGTCGTCAGCCCGGCATCCTCCCGGGCATGGATCTTATCATAGATCGCTTCCGCGGCGTCAAGATCACGCGCTTCAGCTTTCCGAAATGTCAGTGTGTTGTTTCCCGTGGTGTTTCTTCCTCTTTTCCATGAGCCGATCCGTGAAGTGCAGGATCTGCTTCTGATATCGCCACATCAAAAATGCCACGGCCAGCATGAACACGACCAGCACCGCCGAGGCGATCCAGTCGCCCTGCACGAGGCTGCTGCCGAGCCAGCAGTAGACGAATACGCTGAACGCGCTGCCGCAGAACATGGCGAGCGTAAATTCCCACGGCTTCAGCCGCGAGCGGCTGGCAGCGATGGAGATGATGCCGTTCGGGAGAATGGGCAGAAAGCAGAGCGTCACGACGGTGTAGGCCGGGTGGTCCGATTTAGCGATCAGGTCCAGCTTGTACGAGCCCGTGTCCGGCAGTATCTTATCGAGATACTTGCCCAGGTGCTGGCAGACCGTAAAGCTGATGCCGTGCGCCAGCGACGAGGAGATCAGGCAGATGGCGAACGCCCGCCACACCCCGTACACCACGCCCGCCGCGACATTCACGATCACGCCGGAAATGACGATCGACCAGACCTGCACCATCTGCAGCAGGGCCATGCACAAGATGCCCGTGAACGACATATCGCGCTCCAGATACGCCTCCAGCGCCTCTTCGTCGCCGGACTGCAGGAGCGGAATGATATCCGGCATCGTCTGCTTTACAACGGTATAGACCAGCAGCAGCGCGAGCAGCACAAAAACGGCCATGATCGCGCTGCGGATCAGTTTTGTTTTCTTCATACGCGGCTCTCCGTGATCAGTATCAGCGTATGATAGCACGTTTTCCGGAAAAAAGCAATCGTTTCCGGGCACGGGCCGCGTGCGGGTCTCAAAAAGCGCCTTTTCTGCGGGAAAAGGCGCTTATGGGTCAGGTCCATGCTTCTGCGATGGCTTCGATCGCGCAGGACAGGCCCCGGGCGATCTGCTGCAGGGCAAGGCCAGGGGTACCCTCGGGCTTCCCCGGCAGCTGCTCGAGCGCGTACGGGACGTGGATGAAGCCGCCAGGCATCCCCGGGTATTCCACCGCGGCCGTATGCAGCAGCGTATAGAGCAGGCAGTTGCAGACATAGGTCCCGGCTGTGTTGGAGATCTGGGCCGGAATCCCGGCTTTTTCGATCGCCTCCGCCATGCGGCGGACCGGGAGCGTTGCAAAATAGGCGGCCGGCCCACCCGGGACGACGGGCTGGTCGACGGGCTGGAAGCCCGCGTTGTCCGGGATGCGGGCGTCCATCAGGTTGATGGCGACCCGTTCCGGCGTGATGGCTGCCCGGCCGCCCGCCTGCCCGACGCAGAGCACCGCGTCCGGCCGCTCCGCCGCCAGCGCGTCCCGCAGGACCGCGCCGCTGCGGACAAACTCGGTCGGCACTTCCAGTTTACATAACTTTATTCCAGCGACCACATCCGGCAGCAGGCGCACAGCCTCATAGGCCGGATTGACCGGCTCGCCGCCGAAGGGGTCAAAGCCCGTGATGAGCAGCTTTTTCATAAGATCCCCTGCTCCTGTAAAATCTCACACATCTGCACCACGCGGCTGTCCCACGAGCAGGCGCGGCCAGCCTCGATGCGGGCCTTCGTCCGCTCCGGCGCCGTGTCCGCCAGCGACGCTTCGCAGGCCGCGATAAATTCTTCCGGGCTGTCGGCGATCTCGATCAGCGGCGCGTACTGCAGGATCTGGTCCGGCTGCCTGGTCGAGACGATGGGGCGGCCCGTCGCCAGATATTCATAGAATTTCAGCGGGCTGACGTCCTTGCTGAGGTCGCTCTTGGCGAACAGGTTGAGGCAGGCGTCAAAATGCGCCAGATACTGCGGCAGCTGCTCGTTCGGCTTGAGGCCGAGGAAATGAACATTCGGCATCGCGTGGAGCGCGGTCAGGTCAACGCCCGGCTTCTCCTTGCCGATCAGAACAAAGCTCCAGTCCGGGCGGGCCTTCGCGGCTGCTTCCAGATAGTCATACTCAATGCAGCTCTGCAGCGCGCCGACGAAGCCGAAGATGGGGTGCGGGATGTCCCGCAGATCCTCCGGCACAGGCTGCGGCTGCGCTGCCTGTACAAAACGCTCAAAATTCGCGCCGTTCGGGATCATGACCGTGTTCGGCTGCGCGGCACGCAGCCGCTCGGCCAGCGCGTCGGCGGTGGCGAAGGTCCGGTCGGTCTTCCCTGCCAGCTCCAGCTCCATCCGGTCGACGAGCGCGGGGTCCATCAGCCCGCCGTAGGCCGAGTGCCGGTCAACGCAGTCATAGACCAGCCCCTTGTGCGGCACCAGATCCACAAGATCCGCCGTCACCGGCGAATAGACCCAGAGCACGGCGTCAGTAAAGCCATGCGCCTGCATCTTCCGGCGCACGAACCGCGCCATGCGGCGCTGGTTGAGCTTGTTGATCCAGCGGAATTTGTAAAAGAACGGCAGCACCGGCGGCAGACTGTAGACGGTGATATTCTCCTGCGGGTGCACGCCCTCCTTTTTGTAATTGCTGAGGCCGGGCCTTGCCGCTTTGTCCTTCAGCGGGGCCAGATACGTGACCGACGGGTCAAAATACAGGATCTCGGCGTCCGGGATGCGGCTCATTACCTGCTGCTTGCGCGTCGGGATGGGATACCACGGCGAGGTGGCCAGACAAACGATCTTTCTCATTTTGGTTCCTCCAGAAGCTCCCGCGCGGCCGTCTCATTTTCCGCCGCGAGGGTTTTCAGCCGGTCCGTCGAATAGGGCTGCGCTGCCTGCATGGTGTCCTCCACCAGCCGGCACAGCGCAGGCTTTGTCACGTCCGCGAGCTCCATGCAGTGCTCCTGACCGAGGTAGGCCATGAAGCCCGTGACCTTCGGGTCGTACGAGATGGCAGCCAGCGGCGCGCCGACGGACGACGCGAAGATCAGCGCATGCAGGCGCATGGAGACGATCACCCGCATCTTCTGCATCATGCCGATGGTCAGCTGCTCGTCCCGCGGTGCGGGCAGTACGACGGTCCTGCAGGTCAGCATGCTGGCCGCGGTGCGGTTGATCTCCAGATCCCGCGTCGGCTCCAGCGCGACGAAAACGGGCGTCAGACCATAGGTCTTGTTTACATAATCAGCCGTATCCACGATCGCCTGCAGGTGCTGCGAGAGGTTTTTCCACAGCCGCAGGACGAACATGGCGTACTTGCCGTCCGGGTCCAGGTCATTGCTCAGGAAATAGCTGTCCACCGCGCCGCCGGAGGCCGGCTGCAGCAGCAGGGCCGGGTCGGCCGTGACGGTGATCTTCGGCTCCGTCACGCCCATGTCCGCAAGCTCCCGGCGGGAAAGATCTTCCCGCAGCGTGATGCGGTCGACGCAGCGGTTGAGGATGCGGGCAGTATGGCGGCGATTCGCCTCGCCGCTCACCGGGCCGATGCCGCAGCCGTACATCATGACGCGGCAGCCCGCGGCGTGGGCCATGCGGATGGTGGTGAGATAATAGTTGAGTGAGCGCGTGCTCGTCTCATTCTGGATGAGACTGCCGCCGCCGGAGACGAACAGCTTTGCTTTCCGCATGAGCGGCCAGAACGCGAACGGGTCGAACACATGCACCGAGCCGACGTGATAGCACAGCCTCGTCTGCGCCGGGTCGTGCGACATGACATAGATGGGCATATCCCGGTCGATGGCCTTGAGCTGCGCGAGAATGGCCTTCAGGATCGCGTCGTCGCCAGCGTTGCCCTTGCCGTAGGCGCCACAGATGAGCACGCCGGATTTTTTCTTCTTCGGCTGCGCGGTGCGGCGCAGGATGGTCTGGTAGATCTCGATCTGCTTGCCGACGGTCGCGTCGATGGAGAATTCGTGCGAGGCTTTTTCGTGGAGATTCTCGCCCAGCTGCTCGCGCATGGCGCGCGATTCGGCCAACCGCGTCATGCACGCGCCGAGCGCCTCCGCGTTCTGCGGCTCAAAGAGCAGACCGGTCACGCCGTGCTCGATGATATACGGGATGCCGCCGACATTCGACGCGATGGTCGCGCAGCGCATGCGCGCGCCCTCGGTGATGGCGTAGGGGAAGGTCTCGGAGATGGACGTGAGCGTGTTGACGTCGAGCGCGTGGTAAAAACTGTCCATATCCGTGACCCAGCCCGCGAACACGACCGTGCCCGGCGGGCAGGTCTGCGCGGCAAGCGCTTCGAGCATCTGGCGCTGCTCGCCCTCGCCCGCAATCAGCAGGCGGATATTCGGGTGATCTTTGACGGCGATGGAAAAGCCGCGGATGAGCGTCGGCATATCCTTGACCGGGTCGAGCCGGGCGGCGATGCCGAAGACGACGGTATCGTCCTGCACCTCCAGGCCAACCGAGCGCAGATAGTCCTCCCGCCCGAGCTTCGGCGTGACCGGGGTAAAATCGATGCCGTTGTAGATGGCGAACATCGTCTGCGGGTCAAAGCCTCGGGAGATGAGCAGCTGGGCCATCGCGTCGGATACGCCGATGTGATAGTCGAACATGCGCAGCGCGATGGTATTGATCGTGCCGTAGGTCAGGCGGTGCAGGGGCCTGCCGAGATAGTCCAGCCGGTAATCGGAATGGACCGTCGTGACGATCGGCACGCGGACCTTCCGGCGAAGGATCGCGCCGGTCAGATTTGCGCGCGCGCCGTGGCAGTGGATGATCTGAAAGCCCTCCTCACGGATCATCTGCGTGAGCCGCCCGATAGCCGCGCCGACGGAAACCTCCATCACGCAGGTGTCGATACCAAGCTTCCGGGCGTCCTCGGCAAATTCACCCTCGCGGAAACAGACGAGCCGCACCTGCTCCGTCTTTCCAAGACCATGCAGCAGCGACAGCACGTGCGTCTTCGCGCCGCCGATGTCGCCGCCCGAGATCAGTGTTATCACTTTCATATTGGAACCCTCATTTTTGAATTACCACTTGTTTCTTGCGGTAAGATACAGTAAAATAGAATATCGTGCCGGTATCCGGCACTTTGATTATACCCTATGAAAGAAAGCAAATCAAGCAAACTCTTTGGGAGGTACCGCATGAAACTCATTGATGAAAAAGGCCGTCTGTTCGGTAAGATCAATCTGATCGACCTGCTGGTCGTGATCCTGATCGTCGCTGTGATCGCGGCCGTTGCATGGAAGCTGGGCGTCAGAAAGGCCGCGGCTGCCGTGACCGGCTCTGCAAAGAAGGCCGTCTATACCGTAGAGATCGAAGACGTTCCCGCCGATATCGCCGCATATGCCGAAACGCAGACCGGCAAATCGCTGGTCAACGACTCCAAGGTCATCGCCGCGTCCATCACAGACGTCCGCAGCGAGACCTATAACGCCGACAATGGCCACCAGACGCTGTTCATCACCGTCGAGGCCGACGCCTCCTTCACCGGCAACGTCTACAAGGTCGGGCCGCAGGAGGTGCGCGTGGGCTATGAATACATCCTCAAGACGAGCGAGTTTGAGCTGACAGGCCTGATCTGTGCGCTGGAGGTCACCGATGGCTGAGCTGCTGACATCGAGCCTTCTGTGGCGGGTGCTGCTCGCCATCGGCGGCTGGTTTTCGGCGCTGGCGCATTCGAGCAAGGTCCTGACCTTTCTGGGCCGCACGTGGCGCTCGAGCCGGACGCGCGCGTGGTGCATCCGGCGGCTGGCGAGCGCTGACGCGCCGACGCGCGAAAGCCGTGCGGCGAAGCGCTTTGAACGGCTGAACGCCCGCCTTGCCGCGCGGCACGGGCTGAAGGACTGCCTGGATCACTCGCTGCTTTGCCGCATCTGGCGCTTTTTCGTGCGCTGCGGGCAAAACAGCCGCCTGTTCTCCTGGCTGTTTTCCGACGGGCTGCACGGCGTGATCTTATTCGCGCTCTCCATGTATGTCGTCATCGACTATGCGCTGCGCGATCTGCTGGCTGTGCCGGTCTTGTCGTCGTGCTGGGATGAATGCCTGATGCTGCTGGCGCTGGGCTGCGTGGTCTATGAGCGCCTCGGCCGCGAAACGCCGCTGCAGACCGGCTGCAATCCGCTGGATCTGCCGGTGTGCATATTCCTGACGGTCTGCTTCGTTCTCATGAACGTCGTCACGCCGTACTACTCCATCCAGATCTCCGGCTTCCGCGCGACGGTGCAGTACATGCTCTGGTTCTTCCTCGTCACACGCCTCGTGCATGACGACGGGGACTTTATGCGCGTGTATCTTGCGCTCGTGGTGCTTGCGACGGTGATCGCGCTGCACGGCGTGTACCAGTATATCATTGCCGTCCCCATCCCCTCGAGCTGGATGACGCATACGGAGACCTCGGTCCGCACGCGCGTGTACTCCATCTTCGGAAGCCCCAACATCATGGGCGATTTCATGACCATGTTCGCCCCCATGGCGGCAGGTCTGGCCTACTGCACGAAAAACCGGAAGCTGCAGATCGCCGCGTGGATCTGCGCGTTCTGCATGTGCTTCGGCTGCCTGTTTACGATGTCCCGCGCCGCGTGGATGGCGCTGGCGCTCGCGATCGTGATCTTCGTGCTGCTGGTCGACCGGCGGCTGCTCGTGCTGCTGCTGGCCGCAGCCTGCGTGGCCTGCACGCTGCCGTTCGTGCGCAGCCGCATCGGCTTTTTGTTCACGGCTGATTTTGCCGAGGCCAATACCTCCGGCGGCCGCGCCGGGCGCAAGCTCGTCGCGCTGACACTGCTCGAGCAGCGCGGAAAGCTGACCGGCGTGGGGCTCGGTATGTTCGGCGGCGCCGTCGCCATGCAGAATCAGGTCATCGACCATCAGGACTATTTCTACGTCGACAATTACTACCTCAAGCTCATGATCGAGATGGGCTATACGGGTCTGGCCGCATTCGTTCTGACCGTGCTCGGCTTTCTTGCGAACGCCTGCCGCGCACTCTACCGCACGGCGCAGCAGAAAAAGCAGGGGCTCAGCCGCCTGTATCCGCTGTGCGCGGGGATCTTTGCGGGACTCTGCGGCGTGCTGGTCCACTGCGGGTTCGAAAACATCTTCGAAGAGCCGTATATGATGGCCTATTTCTGGTCGCTGGCCGGGCTTCTCATGTGGGCCGGCTTCCTGCGCCAGATGCCCGGGGAGGTGCAGGCATGACGCCGATCGTTCTCGCCGTCCACTTCCCTGCCAAGCAGCTTTCCAGGCTCCGCATGGCGGCCATGCGGCTGGGCGCGAAGGTCCGCGTGGTGGAAAAATGGGAGTATCTCAACGCCGTCGGCGCGCTGACCGGCGATCTTAGCAGCTTCGAGACCTTTTATGACGGGGAGGATTTCTCCGGTCAGCTTCTCGTCTTCGCCCACTTCGCCGACGAGCGGCTGCAGCTGTTTCTGCAGGCGATGAAGCAGAGCAAGCTTCCGCCCGTGGCGCTCAAGGCCGTCCTGACCGAAGAAAACAAGGGCTGGACCATTCTGGAGCTGCACGAAGAGCTTCTGAAAGAGCATCAGGCGCTGCATTCCTGAAAAAACAAAGACCCCTGTACCGGGTGTTGCTCCGGTACAGGGGCTTTTTTGGTTGTTTGTGATGGGAAATGCTTATCCGAGGGCTTCCAGCGGATCGACATATTCGCCGTTCACCTGCACGTCCAGATGCAGGTGCGGGCCGGTCGCCCAACCGGTCGCGCCGGAACGGCCGATGATCTGGCCCTGCCGGACGCTGTCGCCCTCCGAGACAAGGCGCTCGCTCAGGTGGCTATAGGTCGTCAGCATGCCGTCCGCGTGCCGGATGGTGATCTGCTCGCCATAGATGAGGTCAGACGTGCTGACTGTAACCGTCCCGTCCGCGACCGTCAGTACAGCGCTTCCCTCTTCCGCTTCCAGATCAACGCCACGGTGGAATGCGCGCTTCTGGGATTGCTGCCATGCTACACCTTCCGGGACAGTTCGATAGCCGAAGCTCTGCAGCACAGCTGCGTCCGCGTCTTCCAGCGGGAAGACGTACTGCAGCTGCGCCGCCGGTTCGGGTGCGGCGTCCGCTGGCTGGCCTTCCTCGATGGAAGCCGTCTGCGGGATCTCGAGCGTGACTTCGTCCGGGGTGCTCGCCTCCGGCTGTGCTGTCTGCACCGGAGCGGCCGGGGCTTCCGGCGCAGCGGCCGGTTCCGCCTGCGTGGCGAAGACCGTCACAACGGCGGCCGCCAGCACGACGGCCAGAATGGTCAGATAGACTGGGATCTTCTTTGCTTTCATGATTGCCTGGATCCTTTCTTCCGCCGCGGGCTTTCCAAATCCGCTGCAGAGCGGATGCGGCTGCGCCTGCCGCGCGGCAAGCTCCAGAAGTGTCAGCGCGTACGTTTTACGCCGGTCCCTGCCGAGATAGCGGAGCGTCAGGGCGTCGCAGGCCAGCTCCAGATCCCGGTTGGCCAGCAGGACCATCCCCCAGCAGACCGGGTTCCACCAGTACACGCACAGACACAGGGTAAACAGGAGCTTCCGCAGGCAGTCCCTGCGGCGGATATGCGCAAGTTCATGGGTCAGGATCATCCGCAGCGCCTCCCGGTCGGCCAGCAGGTCTGCCGGGAGCAGGACGACCGGCCGCCGGACACCATAGGTCAGCGGCGCACGGCTGTCCGTTGTGCAGCGAATGACAGGAGGACGCCGGAAGCCGAAGGCTTCCACACAGCTGTCGATCGTTTCGTTCCCGACCGGAGCCGCACCGGCGAACCGGCGCGTGAACCGGAGCCAGCCGACAAGAAAATACGCGCCCAGCAGCAGCGCCCCCGCCGCCCAGATCAAACCGGGCAGAGAAAGCCGCGCCGCGGCCTCCTGCGCTGCGGGAGCCGCTGTCAGAGACGGAAACGGCGTCAGGTGTTCGGAGATCTGCGCGGCCGTCCGGGCCGCACGGCTTTCACCTGCGGTCAGATTCCAGACGCTCAGCGCGGACGGCAGCCGCACCGGCAGCAGCAGCCGAAACGCCGCCGCGCACCACAGCGCCGGAAACAGCGCCCGCGGCAACCGTTTTCCGGCGGTCAACCGCAGCAGCGCGATCACGAGGATCATCACACTGCCGCTCACCGCCGCAGCTTGGAACCCGCTCATCCCTCCTGCGCCTCCACCAGCGCACGCAGGCGTTCCAGCTCCTCTTTCTTGAGCTTTCGCCCGCTCAGGACCGACGCGAACAGCAGCTCTGCCGAGCCGCCGAAGACCTTATCGAGCAGCGTATCCGCCTCCTCCTGCTGCGCTGCCTCCTTCGTGATGCAGGCATGGCAGAGGAAATTCGGCTCCCGCCGCTCGATGGCGCCCTTTTCCACGCATTTCTTGATGACAGTATAGGTCGTGTTCTTGTTCCACCCGGCGGAATCGGCCAGCCGCAGCGAGAGCTCCTTCGCCGTGGTATCGCCGTCCTGCCATAGAACTTCCATGACCTTCCACTCCGAATCAAACAGCTTCATCGGGTGTCCTCCTTTCAGACTATTGCAATCGTCTATGTACAGACTATCACGATAGTCTCTATTTGTCAACCCCTGTTTTTGTCATCATCAGCCGGTAGCAGTTCCCCTCGGCGCGGTACTGATAATCGACCGCTACGCCGTCCACGACGGTGCTGAACGCCTCATGCGGCTGCGCTTTCAGCCGTTTCGTCACGTCCATGATCGCGCGGTTGAAGCAGATATGTCCCTTCTGCGCGCCCGCGAAAGCATACAGTGCCAGCTGCATCAGTCCGGTCGGCCGGGCACCGAATGCAGCGCCGCCGTCGGCCTCGATGCAAACGCTTTTCAGCCTCCCGTTTTCATCCGTCTCATAGCCGAACGGCGGTACATTCATCAAAAGAAACGTGTTTGTGTCCCTGCTCGTCCAGACTCCATCCCTGGTCAATTTTCCTGCATTCTGCGTGCTGAGCTGGGATGCGCTGCGGTTAAAGTTGGCTGCGAACTGTTCGACGGTGATCTCGCCGCAATAGCGCGGGCCGATGGCCGCGAGGGAGCCGCAGACGCCCGCGGCAAGCATGACCGCCGCCGCCAGGATCGCGGCAAGCCCTCGCTTCCAGCCAAACGGCTTTGCCGTCTGCTCGGACTCCCCTTCCCAGTCAAGCGGTTCTTCCTTCTTTTCCGCGCAGCAGCTCTTATACAGGCGCACCCAGCAGTAAATGGGGATCCCCGCGCCAAAGCCGCGCCAGATGAGCCGCGCCGTCCGGTCCAGCCCCTCGGAGTAGCGCAGCTTCGCGCCGCTGAGGTTCCGGACTGACAGGCCGAGCAGTCACTTGCCAAGCGTCGTGCCGGTCTTTTGCAGCAGCAGCGGCTCAAGCAGGAGCATGGTCAGAAGTGCCAGAAAATCATTTAACAGCGTCACGCCGCGATTTCCCGCCGCGCACAGACCGGTAGACGTCAGGATCACCATCCACGTCAGATCGTACAGAAGCAGATCGATCATCCGCGCGAAAAACCGCCGCCAGGGCGCATGCAGCTTCGGCTGCACGTCCTGCTGCAGAGCCGTCTGCGCGCCGGCTTCCAGCGCCGCAAGATAGCGCCCGGTGTCTAGCGTCGCATAGTCCGCGTGCGCCCGCAGCATCGCGCGTGCGACCTCCTCTGCACGCACGAGCGTCCGCTGCTCGGTCTGCATCGCAGACAGGCGGCTTTCAAGCGCTTCGCCCAGCGCCGTCTCCCCTGCCGAGAGCTTCCGGATCTCGTCGATCCCAAGCCCCAGCGCGCGCAGCAGCCGGATCTTATGCAGCGTGTCAAGGTCGGATCTTGTATAATCGCGGTAGCCGTTTTCCATGCGGTTCGGCGTGAGCAGTCCTTCGGATTCATAAAAACGGATGTTCGCGCGCGTCATGCCGGACAGCACTTCGATCTCACGAATGGTCATATGCATCCCTCATGCCGTCACTGTAGTGCATCAAGCGGCTTTACAGTCAAGTCTTTTTTCCAGAATAACAGAATTCTTATTTCTTGTAAACGGGAATCTGGACTTGCCGGTCGGACATAGGCTTTCTCTGGAGGTGAAAGCTTATGCTTTCCGCAGCAGTATGGCTGATGCTCAGCAGTATGCTCACATCCCTGCGCATTTCTGGCGGCGGCTCCTTTCCGAAGCCGCTGACCGCCGAGGAGGAGCGCATGTACCTGCAGCGCAGCGCAGCAGGCGATCTGGAAGCCCGCAACATTCTCATCGAACGCAACCTCCGCCTCGTCGCGCACATCATGAAAAAGTACTATTCTCAGTCCGCCGATCAGGAAGACCTGATCTCCATCGGCACCATCGGCCTCATCAAAGGCATCTCCACCTTCGACGCCGCCAAAGGCGCCCGCCTCGCCACCTACGCCGCCCGATGTGTAGAAAATGAGATCCTCATGTATTTTCGGTCGATGCGGAAGACGGCGGGGGATGTTTCGCTTTCGGACTGCATTGAGACCGGGAAGGACGGGAACGCGCTGTCGCTGATGGATGTGCTGTGCTCGGATGAGGATCTGTTCGAGGATCTCAGCGCACGGCAGACCTACCGGAAGCTCTACGAGGTCATGGACACAGTGCTGTCGCCGCGGGAGCGGATGGTCATCACCCTGCGCTACGGCCTTGGCGACCGCACGCCGCTCACGCAGCGGGAGATCGCGGCGAAATGCGGCATCAGCCGCTCCTATGTCTCCCGCATCGAAAAAAAGGCGCTCGCTGCCCTGCAGCAAGCGCTGCAGGGCTACACGCAGGAGGTCTGAAGCGGCGGGCGCAAAAAAGCAGAGGGGCTGCCCCCTCTGCTTTTTCTTTCTTCTATTTACTGCCGCTCGGCTTTGGTCTCACAGTAGAGGCAGCGGTAGGTGCGCTTTTCACGGTCGGTGAGCGTGAAGATCTGCGGCAGTTCCTGCTCGACGGAGGTGATGCAGCGCGGGTTTTTGCAGCGGATGACGTTCCGGATCCGCTCCGGCAGCTTCAGCTGGCGCTTTTCCACGCGCTGGCCGTCCTTGATGATGTTGACGGTGATGCCGGGGTCGACGTAGCCAATCACGTCCCAGTCGAGGTCCAGGATGCGGTCGATCTTGATGATATCCTTGCGGCCGAGCTTGCTGCTGACGACGTTTTTGAGCAGCGCCACGGAGCAGTCGAGCTGGTCGAGGCCAAGGATGTTGTACAGGTACATTGCCTTGCCGGCGGAGATATGGTCAATGACAATACCGTTGGAAATCGCATCAATAATCATGTGGTAGCCCTCCCTTATTCAATACCAAGCAGCTTGAGGATCAGCGCCATGCGGATGTAGCGGCCGTTTTTGACCTGTTTGAAGTAGCAGGCTCTGGGGTCGTCGTCGACGGCGACGGAGATCTCGTTGACGCGGGGCAGCGGGTGCAGGATGCACAGATCCGGCTTCGCCGTCCGGAGCTTTTCCGGGGTGAGGATGTAGCTGTCTTTCAGACGCAGGTAGTCCTCTTCATTGAAGAAGCGCTCGCGCTGCACGCGGGTCATGTACAGGATATCGAGCTGCGGCATGACGGCCTCGAGGTCCGTGGTCTGCTCATAGGGGATGTTGTGCTTCTTGAGTGCTTCGTTCTTGACGTAGCTCGGCAGCTTCAGCTCTTCCGGGGAGATGAGCACGATCTTGATGCCGGTGTAACGGCTGAGCGCGCTGATGAGCGAGTGGACGGTGCGGCCAAACTTGAGATCGCCGCAGAAACCCACGGTCAGGTCGTTGAATCTCCCCTTCTCGCGCTGGATGGTGAGCAGGTCCGTGAGCGTCTGCGTCGGGTGGTTGTGGCCGCCGTCACCGGCGTTGATGACGGGGACCTCGGAGTGCATGGAGGCGACGAGCGGCGCGCCCTCTTTCGGGTGGCGCATGGCGATGATGTCGGAATAGCAGCTGACGGTGCGGATGGTATCGGAGACGCTCTCGCCCTTCGACGCAGACGAGCTGCTGGCGGACGAGAAACCGAGGACCTTGCCGCCGAGCGAGAGCATGGCGGACTCGAAGCTCAGGCGCGTCCGGGTGGAGGGCTCAAAGAACAGCGTGGCGAGGATCTTGCCGTCGCACTTGTGGGCATAGGCCTCCGGGCGGGCGATGATGTTGTTGGCCTTGGCGACCAGTTCGTCGATCTCCTGGGTGCTGAGCTGCAGAATGTCGATCAGGTGGTTCATATCAGTTTGTTCCTCCAATCCAAGATTCGTCCGAGGGGTCATTCCGGAACTGCAGGAGCCGGGCGACGTCCTCGGGTTTGATATACTTCTGTTCGGCGGCGACCTGCGCGATCACGTCGAAGTTCGTCAGGCTGACATTTTTGACTTTGGCGGCGGCCAGCCGCTCCAGGCCCTTTTTCATGCCGTAGGTGAAGATGCTCACGATGCCGAGCACCTCCGCGCCGGCCTCCCGCAGCACGTTCACGACCTCAAGGACGCTGCCGCCCGTGGAGATCAGATCCTCCACCACGACGACCTTCTGGCCCTTTTCCAGCCGCCCTTCGATCTGGTTCTGGCGGCCGTGGTCCTTGCTCGACGAGCGGACGTAGCCCATCGGCAGGCCCATCATCTGCGCGGTGATGGCGGCATGCGCGATCCCGGCGGTGCTGGTGCCCATGAGGACCTCCGCGTCCGGGTATTCGCGGCGGATGGTCTGCATGAGGGCGGTCTCCACCTCGGTGCGGACGTCCGGGGCGGTCAGGATGAGGCGGTTGTCACAATAGACGGGGCTTTTGATGCCGCTGGCCCAGGTGAACGGCTCGTCCGGCCGGAAGAATACGGCGCGGATCGACAGCAGATCCTCTGCGATGCGGCGTGCGGTAGATTCCATAGTCTGCTCCTTTCTGTTATCCGACGAATTCCTGCAGGCAGCGCTGGTAGGCTGCGACGGGGTCGGCGGCCTGCGTGATGGGACGGCCGACGACGATGTAATCCGAGCCGATGGCTCTGGCCTTTTCGGGGGTGGTGATGCGGACCTGATCGTCCGTCTTCGCGTCGGCGAAGCGGATGCCCGGCGTGACGGTCACGAAGCTGCCGGAGCAGGCCTCGTGGATCTTCCCTGCCTCGAGCGGCGAGCAGACCACGCCGTCAAGCCCTGCGGCCTGCGCGTTTTTCGCGTAGTCGATGACGACGTCGGCCAGCGGCGCGTGGATGCCGATCTCCTCTTCCATGCTCTGCTGGCTGGTGGAGGTCAGCTGCGTGACGGCGATGAGCAGCGGGCGCGTGCCGTCGGCGCGGGTCAGGCCCTCGAGCGCGGCGGTCATCATGGCGCGGGTGCCTGCCGCGTGGAGGTTCACCATATCCACGTCCAGCGAGGACAGGACGGCCATGGCCTTTTTGACGGTGTTGGGGATGTCGTGCAGCTTGAGATCGAGGAAGATCTGGTGGCCTCTGGCCTTGATCTCGCGGACGATGGACGGGCCCTCGGCGTAGAACAGCTCCATGCCGATCTTCACGAACGGCTTTTTGCCGGTGAAGCGGTCGAGAAACGCGAGCGTTTTCTCCTTGCTGTCAAAGTCCAGGGCGATGATGACGTCTTTACCCATGATGTGCGCCTCCTATGATATCGTTCAGATTTTGTATGTGATATTGTTCCATGACCCGCGGCAGATCGTTTACCAGATCGCGGCAGGCAAAGGGATCGACCAGATTGGCCGCGCCGACCTCGACCGCCGTCGCGCCGGCGAGCATGAGCTCGAGCACGTCCTCCGCCGTCCGGACGCCGCCCATGCCGATGATGGGGATGCGGACGGCCTCATAGACCTGCCAGACCATCCGCACCGCCAGCGGGAAGATGGCCGGGCCGGACATGCCGCCGGTCTTATTGGCCAGCAGCGGCTTCTTGCCGCGCAGGTCGATGCGCATGCCAAGCACCGTGTTGATGAGGCTGACCGCGTCGGCGCCCGCGTCCTCGCAGGCCTTCGCGATGTCGGCGATGCTCGTGACGTTGGGCGAGAGCTTGACGATCACGGGCTTCTGGACTGCGTCCTTCACGGCCCGGGTCACGGCTGCGGCGGCCTTCGGGTCGGTGCCGAAGCTCATGCCGCCGCCGTGTACGTTCGGGCAGGAAATATTGACCTCCAGCCAGCCGACCTGCCCGCATGCGTCCAGCCTCCGGCAGACCTCGACGTATTCCTCGATGGAAAAGCCGCTGACGTTGGCCATGACCGGCTTTTGGAAGACGCGCTGCAGCTTCGGCAGCTCCTCGGCGATCACCGCGTCGACGCCGGGATTCTGCAGGCCGACGGCGTTGAGCATCCCGCCCGGCGCTTCCGCGATGCGCGGCTGCGCGTTGCCGGTGCGCGGGTGCAGGGTCGTGCCCTTGAAGGAAAACGTGCCGAGGCAGTTGATATCGTAGAGCTCCGCGAACTCATATCCGTAGCCGAAGGTGCCGCTGGCGGGGATGATGGGATTTTCCAGCTCCCGGCCGCAGAGCGTGACGTTTGTCGTTACCATAGCAGCTCCTCCTTTCTGAATACCGGGCCCTCGCGGCAGACGCGCTTCGGGCCGTTCAGCGTTTCGATCGTGCAGCCCATACAGGCGCCGAAGCCGCAGCCCATCCGGGCCTCCAGGCTGAGAAAGCCCGGCTTGTCCGCTGCGCGGCAGAGCGCGCGCAGCATCGGCAGCGGCCCGCAGGCGCAGAAGGTATCGTAAACTTCCGGCAGAGCATCGGTCACAAAGCCGCGCACGCCATAGCTGCCGTCCGCCGTCGTGACGACGGTCTGCACGCCGAGGGCGCGGAATTCTTCTTCGTAAAACCGCTCCTGTGCGGTGTTGAAGCCGAGGATGGCGATGGGTGTCTTCCCTGCCGCGAGCAGGCGGCGGGCAAGGCCGTACATCGGCGGCACGCCGATCCCGCCGCCGATGAGCAGCGTGGTCTCGCCGCAGGCGGCGACATCGAAGCCGTTGCCAAGGCCGGTCAGCGCCCCGAGCGTCTGCCCCGGCCGGCACTGCGAGAGCCAGTCGGTGCCCTTGCCGACGGCCTTGTAGAGGATGGTCACGCCGGCATCATCCCAGTCGCAGACGGACAGCGGGCGGCGCAGGAAAAAGCCCGGCAGCTGCAGCTCCAGAAACTGCCCCGGCGCGGTGATGGCCGAGGTGTCGCCGCAAAGGCGCAGGGCATAGACCTGCGGGGCAAGCGGCCGGTTCTCCGTGATGGTAAACAGGACTTCTTTCAAAGCGTTTCCTCCTTCCAGACGGGTTCTCCGCCGACCATCGTGAGCTTGCACACGCCTGTCAGCGCACGTCCGGCAAACGGTGTGGCCCGACCCATGGTCAGGAACGTTTCGGGGTCGACGGTGTAGGTTTTGGTCAGATCAAAGGCCGTCAGGTCGGCGGGCTGGCCCTCGGCCAGCTCTGTGCCGCAGCCGAAGCGGCGCATCGGCGCGCCGTGCATCAGGTCGACAAGCTTTCCAAGCGGCAGGATGCCGGTCTGGACCAGCGCCGTGTAGCTCGCGGCAAACGACGTCTCGAGCCCGACGACGCCCATGGCGCTCTTTTCCAGCCCCCGGGCCTTTTCTTCCCGGCTGTGCGGGGCGTGGTCGGTCACCAGCATGTCGATCGTCCCGTCAAGCAGGCCCTCGATCAGCGCGTCGCGGTCTTCCCGCGCGCGCAGGGGCGGGTTCATCTTGAACCGGCCGTCCTCCTGCAGGTCTTCGTCGGTGAAGGTCAGGTAATGCGGCGCGGTCTCGCAGGTGACATCCACGCCGCGGCGCTTGGCTGCGCGGATGAGGGCGACGCTTTCCTTCGTGGAGACGTGGCAGACGTGGTATGCGCAGCCGGTCTCTTCGGCGAGCCGGAGGTCCCGGGCGATCGGCCCCCACTCGCTCTCGGAGCAGATGCCGCGGTGGCCGTGGGCGCGGGCATACGCGCCGTCGTGGATATAGCCGCCGTGCAGGAGGCTGTTGTCCTCGCAGTGCGCGGCGAGGATCTTACCGAGGCGGCGGCACTGCATCATGGCCTCGCGCATGAGGCTTTCCGACTGCACGCCGCGGCCGTCGTCGGAAAACGCGATGACACCTGGCGCGAGCCCTTCAAGATCCGCGAGCCGCTCCCCTTTCTCACCGACGGAGATGGCGCCGTAGGGATGGACGTGGACGAGCGCGTCTTTTTCGATGATCGCGCGCTGCACGGCCAGCGCGGCAGCGCAGTCCGGCACGGGGTCGAGATTCGGCATGGCCGCGACGTGGGCGAAGCCGCCGTGGGCCGCGGCAAGCGTGCCGGTCCGGATCGTCTCTTTATAAGAAAATCCCGGTTCACGAAGATGTACATGCACATCAACGAAACCGGGAAATAAGACAGCCTTATGAAGATCAATGGAAACAGCATCTGCGGGACAGGAAATACGATCCCCAATGGAAACAATTCTTCCGCCTGAAAGCAAAACGTCCGCGGCACGAAATACGCCGCCCGAGGAGAGGAGCTGTGCGTTTTGAAGCAGATAGCGCATGGTCGTTTCCTCCTTTTTTGTGTCCGGTGCATTATACGGGATATCCGGCGGAATGTCAAGCCCCTTTGCTGAAGGTTTTTTGATTTTTCGGAAAAAGCCCCGGGACTGCGGTCCCGGGGCCTGAAAACGGATTCAGGAAAGAAGCATTTTGTCGTTCGCCTCATCGCTGCCGCTGGCGCGGGAGAACATGGCGAGCAGATCCGGCACGGTCAGCTTCTTCTTTTCCTCGCCGGACACGTCCACCACGACCTGGCCGGCGTCCATCATGATAAGGCGGTTGCCGTGCGCGATGGCGTCTTTCATGTTGTGGGTGATCATGAGCGTGGTCAGCCCGTGCTCCTGCACGATGCGGTCGGACAGGTCGAGGACCTTGGCCGCCGTGCGCGGGTCGAGGGCCGCGGTATGCTCGTCGAGCAGCAGCAGCTTCGGCTGCTGCAGGGCCGCCATCAGAAGCGTCAGCGCCTGCCGCTGGCCACCGGAGAGCAGGCCGACCTTCGCGGTCATCCGGTCCTCGAGGCCAAGATCCAGCGCATGCAGCCGCTTCTGGTATTCGGCGCGTTCAGCCTTGGTGATGCCCCAGCGGAGGCCGCGGTGCTGCCCGCGGCGGGCGGCAAGGGCCAGGTTCTCCTCAATCTGCATGGTGGGCGCGGTGCCCATCATCGGGTCCTGGAACACACGGCCGAGGAAGGCCGCGCGCTTATGCTCCGGCAGGCCGGTGACGTCGGTACCGTCGATGACGATCTTACCGCTGTCGATCTGGAAGGAGCCCGCGATGGCGTTCAGCATGGTCGACTTGCCCGCGCCGTTGCCGCCGATGACGGTGACGAAATCGCCGTCGTTGAGAGTCAGGTTCAGATCGTTCAGCGCGGTCTTTGCGTTGACGGTGCCGGGGTTAAAGGTCTTGCACACATTGATGAGTTCAAGCATGGTGTGTTTCCTCCTTTTTTGCCTTGCCGTGGAACATCTTGCCCTTCCAGTACGGGATGGCCAGGAACAGCGCGACGATCAGCGCCGTGATGAGCTTGAGGTCGTTCGTGTTGAGGCCGAGCTGCAGGACGATCTGGAGCACGAAATAGTAGATCACCGCGCCGATCGACACGGCCAGCAGCTTGAGGCCGAAGTTCGTAAAGAGCTTGCCGAAGATGACCTCGCCGATGATGACGGCGGCCAGGCCGATGACGATCGCGCCGCGGCCCATGTTCACATCCGCCGCGCCCTGGAACTGCGCGAGCAGCGCGCCGGACAGGGCGACAAGGCCGTTGGAGAGCATGAGGCCGAAAACGACGTTCGCGTTCGTGTTGATGCCCTGCGCGCGGGCCATGTTCTGATTTGCGCCGGTGGCGCGGATGGCGCAGCCGCGCTCCGTGCCGAAGAACCAGTACAGAAGCGCGATCACGGCAAACGTGAAAAGAAGCAGGATCGGAAGCGGATTTTTCAGACTCAGCTCACGCACATAGCGCTGCGAGACCATCAGCGGATATTTATCCACGCCGACGGCCTGATTGGCCTTGCTGTCCATGATGCGAAGATTGATGGAATAGAGTGCGAGCTGCGTCAGAATGCCGGAGAGGATCGCGGGGATGCCGCATTTGGTGTGGAACATGCCCGTCACGAAGCCTGCCAGCATGCCGCAGGCAAACGCGCACAGCAGGGCCAGCCACGGGTTCACCCCAGCGCGGATGAGCATGACGGCGGCCGCGCCGCCGGTGGCGATGGAGCCGTCGACGGTCAGATCCGCAACGTCCAGAATACGGAAGGTGATGTACACGCCGATGGCCATCAGGCCCCAGATGAGACCCTGAGCCGCCGCGCCGGGCAGCGAATTGAGTAGCGCAGAGAGGAAGCTCATAATCATTCTCCTTGTCAGTCTGCGCCTGCAATCGACCGGCAAAGGGTTCCGGTTATCGGCCGATTGCAGGGGCAAACGGTTTTTGCAGTTCCGCCGGTCACGGGTGAATGCCCGTGACCGGTCAAAGTGTCAGATTCAGCCGTCGATCGCCTCGTAGCCATCGAGCGGGGTGATGCCGAGCTGCTCGCAGACGGAAGCGTTGTACTTCGGGGTCGCGTCGGTGTATTCGACCGGCATTGTGGAGATATCGGCCTCGCCCTTGAGGATCTTCGCGGCCATCTTGCCGGTGGTCACGCCGAGATCGTAGTAGCTGATGGACAGCGTCGCCACGCCGCAGCCGCGGCAGAGGCCCTCTTCGCCGCAGATGGCGGGAACGCCGGCAGGGATCAGGACGTTGGCAATGGCCTCGGTGTTGGAGGCGGCGGTGTTATCGGTCGGGATGTAGACAACGTCGGAGAAGTCGGCGGCCTTCTGGGTCACGGAGGAGACGTCGTTGCTGTCGGTGAAGGCAAATTCTTCGCAGGTCACGCCCTGGGCCTCGAGCGCCTTGCGGACCTCGTCGATCTGATAGCGGGAGTTCGGTTCGGCCGAGCAGAACAGCAGGCCGACGGTCTTGGTCTCGGGGAACCAGTCGAGAATCATCTGGGCCTGCGCCTGCAGGTCCGCCAGGTCGGACGTGCCGGAGACGTTGCCGCCGACAGTGCCGTTGAAGTCATCGATATCCAGCGCGACGCCATAGGCCGTGATGGACGTGCCGAGGATGGGGATATCAGCCGTAGCGGAGACAGCGGCAGTCAGCGCCGGGGTTGCATTGGCCATGATGAGGTCCACGCCCTTGGAGACAAAGCCGTTGACGATCGTGCCGCAGTTGACGGAGTCGCCGGAGGCGTTCTGCACGTCGACGGTGACGGCGTCGCCGAGTTCTTCTTTCAGCGCGTCGACAAAGCCCTGGGTCGCAGCGTCGAGCGCCTCATGCTGGACCAGCTGGCAGACGCCGACAGTGTAGGTCTTGCCGCTCTCGGCCGGAGCCTCGGCGGATTCTTCGGCGGCGGGTTCGGTCGTTTCGGTGGTTTCTGCGGTCTCGGTGGACGCGGCGGCGGGCTGGCTGGAGGCGCAGGCAGCCAGGCTCAGGACCATGACGAGCGCCAGAAGCAGTGCAAGCATCTTTTTCATTTTGATTTCGCTCCTTTTCTCATGTATGAACTGGATTGGATGGGGCTGCGCCGCGTACTTGCGGCTGCAGTCCAAAACAAAAAGGAGGCTCTGTCCGCGGAACAGAGCCTCCTTCTGGTTACGAAGAAAAACGCCGGTCTATACGGACAGTCTCTTTTTTTGCGCGCGGTAATACAGGCCCGTGATCTGCTCGCGGGCCTCAATAAAGAGGAAGCTCATCTGGATGGACTTGTTGTTCGGATAACGCTTGGCCATGATAAGCTCCTTTCTGCCGCGCGTGCGGCGTCCTTTTGATGTTTGCTACTATACCGCTTTAAATGCGCAAAGTCAATCGTGAATCCGCCAAATTGTCCTTGCTTTTTTCCGTATCGTTTGTGCATTCCGCAAAATGCACACTGCCCGCCTCCGTGGGGAGGCGGGCGGCGATTCGTTCGTCAGACGTTGGTAAAGTGGTAGGAATGGCCGATATCGTAGGTCATTTTGTCGCTTTCAGAGATGAAATCCATGAAGCGGTTGGCCGCGGAGGTCGGCGAGACGTCGCGCAGCGTGCACATGCAGACCGAGCGCGGCGGGATCTCAAACGCCGTGCGGACCGGCAGGATCACGCCCCGGCCGAGGCCGGACTGCGAAAATTCCTCCGTCACGCACGCAACGCCGAGGCCGATCCGCGCCAGCGAGATGAGCAGATTGTGCGAGCCGAGCTCGATTTCAGGCTTCAGGCTGACGCCGTGCTGCTGGAAATACTGCTCGACATAGGCACGGGAGCTCGCCTTGCGCTCGAGCAGGATGAGCGGGAAGGCCGCGATCTCCTCGAGCGTGTGGGCGTGGTCGAAATCACAGTCGTAATTCGGCGCGGCGACGAAGATCTGGTGGGTATCGAAGCAGTGGCGGATGGAATAGGCGTCCTTGTCCTTCGGCTCGCTGGCAAAGGCGATGTCGACCTGCCCCGCGTGCAGATAGTCGAGGACCATCTGGCTCGTGCCGTTGAGGATGCGGATCTGGATGGCCGGATAGTTCTGATGAAAGGCCTCGAGCCGGGAGACCAGATAGGTCTTCGTTACCGTGTCGCTCGCGCCGATGATCAGCTCGCCCGTGAGCAGCTGGCGCGACTGCGCGAGCTTTTCCTCGCCGCACTGGATGAGGCCGAGGCCGTGCGAGACATAGTCCAGCAGCATCTTCCCCTCGCTCGTCAGCACAACGCCGCGCGTGCTTCTGGAAAACAGCCGTACCTGCAGCTGCTCTTCGAGCTGCTTGATGGACTGGCTGACCGCGGATTGGGAGATATACAGATTCTGCGCCGCGGCGGAGATATTGCCCATGCGGGCGACCTCCTGAAAGACGCGGTAAAGCTCCAATTTGACTGCCATAGCTGCCTCCTGTCATTACGTTTATTAATGGAGTTAATCGCAACGATTAAAAACATCTATTTTACTTATTATCCGACAACGATTATAATATGCGCAGGATGAAAAGTCCAGCATGAAATCAAGTTCATACAGTTGCCAATATAGTTCCGGATACATGGCCCGGATGTTTCTACCGCAGCGCCAGAGCTGTGACTATTGGAAGTTCGCACACGCAGGTCGTCTGTTCCTGCGCGCGGCTTTTTGTCATTGGCAGCAGGTATATCCCCCGCTGTCTATTTTTTATTATGTTTTTGGAGGAAGCTATGCAGGAGCTGAAGGATCGCATCGTCAAGGAGGGCAAGATTCTGCCCGGAAACATTGTAAAGGTCGACGGGTTTCTCAACCACCGCGTCGACTGTGCATTTATGGGACGCATCGCTGATGAATTCCAGAAATTCTTTGATCTCGACAAAGTAGATCTCATTCTGACAGCTGAAGCCAGCGGCATTGCCCTTTCCGCGATCTGCGCGTACCGGTACGGCAAGCCCATGGTGTATGCGAAAAAGGCCAAGAGCGACAACATCGAGGGCGGCCTGTATCAGAGTGAGATCTTTTCCTATACCTACAAGAAGAAGGTCACGCTGCTCGTCTCCAAGGAATGGCTGCACCCGGGCGACCGTGTGCTCGTGATCGACGATTTCCTTGCCCGCGGCGAAGCGCTGCGCGGCCTCTGCGAGATCGTCCAGGCCGCCGGCGCCGAGCTGGTCGGCATCGGCTGCGCCGTGGAAAAGGGCTTCCAGGGCGGCGGAGACAAGCTCCGAGCAGCGGGCGTCAACCTGCATTCGCTCGCCATCATCGAAAGCGCAGAGCCGGGCAACATCGTCTTCCGTGAGGAGGAGGCATAATGGAAACTGTCCTCATTCTGGATTTCGGCGCCCAGTACAGCCAGCTCATCGCACGCCGCGTGCGTGAGCAGAACGTCTACTGCGAGGTCAAGCCCTGCTCCATCTCCCCTGACGAGATCCGGAAGCTTGCCCCCATCGGCATCATCCTGTCCGGAGGCCCGCAGAGCGTCTATGAATCTGTTTCCCTGCACGTGGATCCTGCGCTGTTTTCGCTCGGGATCCCCGTTCTTGGCATCTGTTATGGATGCCAGCTCATGGCATATTCGCTGGGTGGCACCGTTGCAGCAGCGACGGAAGCGACTGCCCGCGAATATGGCAAGACGCTGACCGAGTTTGACACGCAGAGCGCCATCTTCCAGGGTCTGCCCGCGTCCTCCGTGACGTGGATGAGCCACGGCGACTACATCTCGCAGGTCCCCGACGGCTTCACCGTCACCGCGAAGACCGCCGTCTGCCCGACGGCCGCTATGGCCTGTCCGGAAAAGAAGCTCTACGGCGTGCAGTTCCATCCGGAAGTGCAGCATACCGTCCAGGGCAGCGAAATTTTGCGCCGCTTCCTCTATTCCGTCTGCGGTGCCTCCGGCGACTGGACCATGGCGGATTACCGCCAGACCGCCATCCGCGCCATCCGCGAAAAGGTCGGCTCCGGCCGCGCACTGCTGGCGCTGTCCGGCGGCGTGGACTCTTCTGTCGCTGCAGCGCTGATGGCCGAGGCCATCGGCAGCCAGCTCACCTGCGTGTTTGTCGACCATGGCCTGATGCGCAAGAATGAGGGCGACGAGGTCGAAGCCGCCTTCGGCAAATGGGATATCCACTTCATCCGCGTCAATGCGGAGGATCGGTTCCTCTCGAAGCTCGCCGGCGTCACCGATCCGGAGACGAAGCGCAAGATCATCGGCGAGGAATTCATCCGCGTATTTGAGGCCGAAGCCAAGAAGATCGGCGCCGTCGATTATCTTGTGCAGGGCACGATCTATCCGGACGTCATCGAATCCGGCCTTGGCAAGTCCGCGGTGATCAAGAGCCACCACAACGTCGGCGGTCTGCCCGACTATGTCGATTTCAAGGAGATCATCGAGCCGCTGCGGATGCTCTTCAAGGACGAAGTCCGGCAGCTCGGCCGCGAGCTGGATCTGCCGGAGTATCTGGTCATGCGCCAGCCCTTCCCCGGCCCGGGTCTTGCCATCCGCGTCATCGGCGATATCACGAAGGAAAAGCTCGACACGCTGCGCGACGCCGACTTCATCTTCCGCGACGAGATCGCCAAGGCCGGGCTCGACCGCAGTCTCAGCCAGTATTTCGCGGTCCTCACCTCCATGCGCTCCGTCGGCGTCATGGGTGACGGCCGGACGTATGACTATACGCTGGCGCTGCGCGCGGTCAATACAAGCGACTTCATGACCGCCGACTGGTCCCGCATCCCCTACGACGTGCTCGACCGCATCTCCGTCCGCATCGTCAACGAAGTCCGCGGCATCAACCGCATCTGCTACGACATCACCAGCAAACCCCCCGCAACGATCGAGTGGGAATAAAAACGAAATTGCCCGGAAGTCTTGTATGCAAGGCTTCCGGGCTTTTTTGCTGTCATGAAAAAAGTTCGGCGGGGTTCATCCTTTTGGGGGTGCTTTTGCGTTATACTGACAGAAAAGGCGGTGAGGCAGTGGAATATAGCGATCGCGAACTGGTGCACGGGATCAAAGGCGGAGATCAGAGCGCACTGGAGCTTTTGGTTCGCCGCTGGTATCCGCGAATTTACGGATATGTTTTCAAATTGACCGGGCATGAGCAGGACGCTTATGACTTGACACAGGATGTTTTTATCGCAATGATGCAGAGCATCGGCAGCTATACGCCGTGGAGGAAATTTGACAGCTGGCTGTTTACGATCGCGCATAACAACTGCATGGACTACTTTCGCTTTCGACAGAAAATCGTTCAGGCGGAAGACACCATGTTCGACCGACCCGATCCGGCTGCCTCGCTCGAAGATATGGCAGCGGTCTCCCTGTCCGTAAAAGCCGCGCTGGAGAAGCTGCCTGCCGCACAGCGGGAGGCAGTGATCTTACATTATTTCCATCAATTTACCGCAAGCGAGATCGCGCGAATGACGAACACACCGCTGCCGACGGTCAAATCACGGCTTCGTGCCGCCAGAAATACACTCTCAGATAAACTGCGGGAGGACTTCGAATGAACGATCGAATGGAACAGGAAATCCGCCGCACTATTTTGCGGCTGCAAGCGTCTATGCCGGAGCCGAGGAACCGGCAGACGCCGGTCTTCACGCTGCTGCGGATCGCCGCAGGTGAAATAAACGCGGGCCTGCTGCTTGGGCTTTTCGCGGGTGCATTGATTTTCGGTCTGCTCAACGTCAGGGCTTTGTCCATGCCGATGCTGACGATTTTCTGTACCGCACCCATGCCGATGCTCCTGCTGTTTCATCGGTACGTGCTCGCCAGTAACCAGAACATGCGTGAATTGGAAGCTACGTTTCCGTATTCCTATCCGGAAATGTTAGCTGCGCGGTCCGTCGTGATCTCATGCTGCATGTTCGGCGCTCTGGTGCTCCTTTCCGTGACGCTGCACGTTTCTGCGGGGGAGGATCTTCTGCGGCTGGCGCTCTGCGGCGCGGTACCGGGCATCTATTTATGCACGCTGCTGCTGTTTCTGTCTGCCAGACTCCGTAATCCGGAAGGGCTGTCCCTGCTTGCGCTCGTCTTCTGGGCGGCGCTCTGCTTCCTCGTGACGGTACTGCCGTTTGACCGGCTTTTGCAGCTCTGCTCCACTGCCGCCTACGCAGCTCTGGCGGTCATCGGACTGATTTTATACGGCATACTTGTGCACAACGTTCAACGAAGGAGGGAGCATTATGACATGGCTTATATCGGATGAAGCCAGAAAGCACCGGGCGTTCCGCGAGGTCTGGGTCGCGTATCTCCTTGGCGGGTTGTATCTGCTGCTGGGGCTATACACAGACATTTCGGAACAGAATTACAGCGCGCTCTATGATGCACAGCAAAAGTGGTGGTTTGTTCAGCAGAATATCCGCTCCTATGGCGCGACGCTGACGGCGTTTCTGCTTGCGGTCGGATTGCCGCGGCTGGTCTGCTGCGAAAAGGAGTACCGGACGGACAAGCTTGTCGGGACGGCAGCACTTGGCCGCCGGTACACATGGAGAGCGAAAACGGCGTTTACAGTCCTCTATTGCGCGGCCGTTGTTTTCATCATCGGCGCAGCCAGTCTGCTGGTAAACGGCGGCGCATTCGGGTTCGAAGGCGCCCTCTCCCCTGTTGCCAGATGCGTGTATTTTGCGGATACGGCGCTGCCGCCGATGTCCAATCTTGCGTACTGTGCGCTCCAGTATGGCTTTCTGTTTCTGGGCGCGTTATATTTCGCCGGGTTTATCCTGATCGTCGCTGCGCTGACGCGGCGGACGGCGCTCAGTCTGTTCCTCTGCGGCGGAAGCTATCTGCTGTTTTTCGCGTATTCCGCTGTCGGGCATCAGCTGCCGGAGTTCCTTCGCGTGCCGCTCGACGCGCTCTATCGGTTCGGCTTCGGTGGGTATCTGCTGCAAGAGAGCTATTCGTGGGTCTTTCCATATTTGTGGTCGGACGTATGGAAACCGGTCCTGCTGGGGATTGGGATGATTCTTCTGGAGTTTTTCGTCTTTTGGAGGATATGGGGGAGGAAAGCGAAGGCATGAAAGCTGACCTGATTCGCTGCTTCCGGAACCCGCTCTACTGGCTCGTTCTGAGCGCAGGGTTATTCGTCCGGGTCGTCCTCGCCTATTTTGATTTCCAGACCCGCAGCGATGTGTTCTGGTCGCTATCCGCAGAGTTCTGGAATAAGACAGGCTCCGTGACGCTCGGCTTTCTGGTTCTGCTCGTCCTGATCCGGCTGTTTTCCGCAGATCGGGAAACGGGAGCCTTTCCTGTCATTAACAGCACCGCCTATGGTCGGATCGCGCTGTTCCGGAACCGGTTGATTGCCGGGAGCGCCGCCGCCTCGGTTGGTACGATACTATTGGCGATTGGAAATTATGCGCTGTCGGTTCTCATTTCCGGCGGGCTTCCCCAACCGGATGATTGGAGTTATGCGTGGCTCCGCAGCACGGGGATCGTTCTCATCGGAACAATTGGATTTTTCCTCTTTGCGGCTTTTGTGTGTGACAGTCTGAAAAACCAGCCGGCAGCCATGTGCATCTGCGGCGTTCCGTTTGCGCTCAGCTATTTTATCAATGTTGCTGTGCTGAAGAAATTTGGATTCTTCTGGTTTGTCCGGTATGGATTTTTTACGGAATGGATGCGCGGACGGCGGATCGGTGTGACCACGGAGGTCTGGATCATCTGGTACGCACTGTTATTGGGCGGGCTTCTTCTGGCTGTTATCCATCTGAGAAAGGAGCGTAAAGAAGTATGAAGCTTTCATTCGAGAATATCAGCAAGCTCTACGGCGATACTGTCGCCCTGCAGCAGATCGATCTGACGCTCGGGTCAGGCGTCTATGGCCTGCTTGGGCCGAACGGAGCCGGGAAAACGACACTGATGCGGATCATGACGGATCTGCTCGCTCCGTCGACCGGGCGTGTCCTGCTGGACGGACAGGATATCGCGGTCATGGGCGCCGCATTCCGGAAAAAGCTCGGCTATCTGCCGCAGGATTTCGGTGTTTATCCAAATTTTACGGCAGAACAGTTTCTCCTTTATATCGCCCGGTTAAAGGGACTGTCAAAGTTTGACGCCAAGCGGCAGACGGATAATCTTCTGCGCATGGTTGGTCTGGAGGACAAAAAGCAGAAAAAATTGAAGGGCTTCTCCGGCGGACAGCGGCAGCGCGTGGGAATCGCGCAGGCGCTGCTTGGCAACCCGGAAATTCTGGTGCTGGATGAGCCGACAGCCGGACTTGACCCGGAAGAACGAATCCGATTCCGCGGTATCATCAGTGAACTCTCCCAGCAAAAAATCGTTCTGCTGTCGACGCACATAGTATCGGATCTTGAAGCAGTCGCAAATGAAATCATTCTGCTCCGGAAAGGTGTTGTCCTCGAAATGCAAAAGCCCTCTGCGCTGCTGGAGCGGCTGAACGGGCAGGTTTGGATCGTCACCGTTCCAGCCGCGGAGGAAGCGGCACTCACGAAGCAATACGCCTGCAGCAGCGTCATGCACGCCGATGGTCAAAGCGTGCTCCGGCTGCTCGCGGCGCGCAGGCCGCACCCCGCCGCCGTACTGGTTCCTCCAAACATGGAGGATCTGTATCTGCACTGCTTTGGCGGGTGACACGGATATCAGGAAAAGAACGCATGCAAAGAAAGGCCGTGCTGCTGAATGGGTCATTCAGCAGCACGGCTTTTGCTTCCGAAGGGCCGGATGCACAAAAAGCTGAGGCCGACCAGAAGCGTCGTCAGAGCCCAGGGGATTGAGAACGCGTGATAGAGCGTCGGGAGGGCAGGCGCGGCACGGAAGACGGTGCAGATCCAGACGATCCGGAACGCACAGGTCCCGGCCATGGTGCTGAGGGCCGGGTAAGGTAAGGAGCATCACGCTGGATAATGGCTGTGAATTTGCGCAGTTCAGGCAGATCGAAGAGAAGCTTGACACGCTGGTCTACTTTGCCGAGCCTCACAAGCCTTGGCAGCGCGGTACAAATGAGAATACAAACGGCCTGCTGAGATTTTTCTTCCCCAAAGGCTGTGATTTCCGTGCTGTTTCTCAAGAGGCCTTGGATTCTGTTGTCGATCTTATCAACTCTCGCCCCAGAAAATGCCTCGGCTGGAAAACTCCAAAAGACGTTTTTGCGGCTGTTGCACTTGCTTGACGTTCCTCCCCGTGACGATCAGGGCGATGATCTCGGTATTCGTCCCGACGGCCGCAAGCGCGTCCGCGCTGCCGAAGCTGCCGACGACGGCGGTATCCGCCGCGTTGAACAGCTGCTGCACGATGCTGCTCAGCGCGATCGGCAGCGTGAACCGCAGCAGTTTGCCCGCGAGCGGGCCGTGCAGCATATCCAGTTCTGATGACCTGTGTTTCATATTCCCTCGCTCCCGAATGTTTCTCGCAATACTATAGCGAATGCGGTAAAATATGAAAAGCGAATATCACAGATCGATGAAATCGAAGATTGAAATAGATAGAGTATGGAAAATCCGTTGCTCAAATATCTCGCCCTCGTCAAAACCGTGGAGACGGGCAGCTTTACCCGCGCGGCGCAGGCGCTCAATTATGCGCAGTCCTCCATCAGCAAGATGGTTGCGGATCTGGAGGCGGAATGGGGCATGACGCTTCTCGAGCGGAGCAAGCGTGGCGTCTGCCTGACCTCGGCCGGAGATCAGGTGCTGCCGTTTCTGCGGAAGGTCCTGAACGACCACGCTGAACTTGAGGGGCAGATCTGCCAGATGAACGGGATCGAGACGGGCGTCGTCCGCATCGGGACGTTCGCCAGCGTGGCGATCCACTGGCTGCCGAATATCTTCTCCGCACTGCAGCGGGACTATCCCGGCATCGGGTATGAAATGCTGCTGGGCGATTATGACGAGGTGGAGCGCTGGATCGGCGAAGGGCGGGTGGACTGCGGCTTTCTGCGGCTGCCGACGCTGCCGGGATTCGACACGATGCTGCTCAAGCAGGACGAATACAAGGTGGTCTTGCCGGTCGGCCATCCGCTTGCGGCGCGTGAGAGCGTTCCGATCGAGGCGCTGAACGGGCTGCCGTTTTTGCTGCTGGAGCACGGCGGAAAGACCGAGGTCTCCGACCTGCTCGAGCGCGCGCACGTGCAGCCAGACGTCCGGTTTACGACGTGGGAGGATTTTGCGATCATGGCTATGGCAGAACGCGGGCTCGGCGTCGGGATCCTGCCGGATCTGATCCTGCGGCGCATCCCCTACCGCATCGAGATCCGCCCGCTGGCAAACCCCTACTACCGCCCGATCGGCCTTGCCGCCAAAACCCCCTCTCACCTGACGCCCGCAGTCAGGAAGTTTATCGAATACCTGCCGTTCCGGGAAGCGGCAGAATGACTCCCAGGTGCCGCATTTGCTCACACACCTTCTTTCTGTTTCTGCTGGAAATCAAACATATTTTTTTCCGGCGGACAGGGTAAGATAAGGATGCTTTGAACAGGAGGTAGTGAATATGACTGGGATCAAGAACATGGAGCAGGCGGCGGTGCTGACGCTGAAGGAGCAGGTCGCGTATCAGCCGGGGCAGGTCGTCAGCAAGACGCTGGCGCAGAACGATGCGCTGAGCGTCACGCTGTTCGCCTTTGACAAGGGCGAGGAGATCAGCACGCACGAGTCCGGCGGTGACGCCTTCGTCACCTGCCTGGACGGCGTGGGCCGCATCACGATCGACGGCGTCCGGTATGAGCTGCACGAGGGCGAGTCCATCGTCATGCCCGCACGCCACCCGCACGCCGTATTCGGCCAGGAGCAGTTCAAAATGCTGCTGGTCGTGGTGTTTTAAGAGCAAAAGCCGCCCGGATGGGCGGCTTTTGTGTATATCAAATTCTGCAGATCACGCGTGCTTAAGCGCTTCGATCTCCCGGCTGTGTTGACGGGTCATGGAGCGGAGGAACGCGACCTCCTCTTCCAGCTCGTCGACGCGGCTCTTCGGGGTAAGGTTTTCCATCATAGTCTGCTGATTCTCAAACAGAAGCTTGAATTTCGGCTCGAAGTAAGATTCCATCAGGGTTGAAGCGCCCTGCATGGTACGCTGTTCAGATTCACGGATAGCCTGCGCGGTCCGCTGTTCGGATTCACGGATGGCTTGCATGGTCCGATGTTCGGATTCACAGATGGCTTGCGCGGTCCGCTGTTCGGATTCTTTGATTTTAGGATCCATGATCTGTGCAATAGCCTGCAAATCTTTTTCATCCAACATCTTGCATCACCTCGTGCTTCTATTATACGACATTTATCACAGTTGTCAATCTGTTTTGGTTCCGTGCCGATTTTGGCCGACTTTATATTGCGCATATGTTATCTTTTATGTTCGAAAAGTTCAGCTTTTAGAGCTATAATTCTATAGGAATAATCCGTGAACCCGTTGAAGCACAAGAAAAACCCAGCAATCGTTGAGATTGCTGGGCTCTCACTTTATGGCGGAGTGGGAGGGATTCGAACCCTCGGACGGCTTTTGACCGTCACACGATTTCCAGTCGTGCTCGTTATGACCGCTTCGATACCACTCCATGATATCGGCTGGCCGTGTCAAACCCCGGACAGCCCTGATATCATACACAAAAGTTTCCGGTTTGTCAAGGGTTACTTCTGAATTTCTTCAAATAAACGCTCCAGCTCCGTCTGCGTGAGCGGGCGGGACTGGCCGGGTCTGAGATCGCCGAGCTGCAGCGGGCCCTCCTGGATGCGGCGCAGGCGCGTGACGGTCAGGCCCGCGCGTTCGCACAGGCGGCGGATCTGCCGGTTGCGGCCCTCGTGGATCGTGATGCGGAGCAGCGCGACGGATCCGTCGGCTTTGATCAGCTGCACCTCGGCGGGGCTGGTCATACGGCCGTCGATCCCGATCGGCTGCGCGAGCGAGCGCTCGCTGCCGGCTATGTAGCTGCTGACCCAGACGAGATAGGTCTTATCGACCTGCTTTTTCGGGTGCATCAGCGCGTTGGCCAGTTCGCCGTCGTTGGTCAGAAGCAGTAATCCCTCGGAATTGCAGTCGAGCCGACCGACGGGATAGACGCGCTCCGGCAGGTCCGCGACCAGCTCGGCGACGGAGCGGCGGCCCTTTTCGTCGTGCATGGTGGTCACGAAGCCGCGCGGCTTGCAGAGCATGCGGTAGATCTTTTCCGGCTCCTGCCGCGTCCGGACGCGGACGCCGTCGAGCTCGATGACGTCCTCTTCCCCGTCCGCCTGCTCGCCGAGGCGGGCGGTATTGCCGTTGACGCGCACGCGGCCGTCCGCGATCAGCTCCTCAGCCTTGCGGCGGGAGACGCCGGCGCAGCGCGCCAGAATTTTTTGCAGTCGTTCTTCCATACGATCCTCCTGTTCTGCGGATAGACGGGCGTCTGGGCCGCCAGAACGGCAAAGCCGTAGTCCAGCAGCGCTGCATGATCGCGCCAGTCGTCCGGGTCGGCCAGCGTGACGGCGATGAGCTGGCTCTCGCCCCGTTCCGCGGCGCTGACGAGAATGCGGCCCGCGTGGCGGGTATAGCCGGTCTTGACGCCGATGCAGCCGTCGTAGCGCCAGAGCAGCTTATTATGGTTGGTCAGCGTCCGGCCGGCGCAGGCGATCGTTTTTGTGCCGACCACCGTGCGGAACTGCTGGTTCTGCAGTGCTGCCTGCGCGAGCATGGCAAGATCGCGCGCGGACGAGTAATTCTCGCCGCTGTCGAGCCCATGGGGATTGGCGAAATGCGTCTGCCGCAGGCCGAGCGCCTGCGCGCGCAGGTTCATCTGCCGGACGAAGGCCTGTTCGCTGCCGGATACGCTGATGGCGAGCGTCAGCGCTGCGTCGTTGCCGGAATGCAGCATCATGCCGTAGAGCAGATCCCGCCGCGTCAGCGTCTCGCCCCGCTTCAGATACATGCTGGAGCCCTCCAGTCCCACGGCAGCTGCCGGGACCGTCACGCGCCGGTCCGTCTCCCCTGCCTCACAGACAAGCAGACCCGTCATGATCTTCGTGGTGCTTGCGATGAGGGCGCGGCGGTCCGCGTCCTTTTCATAGAGCGTCTGTCCCGTCCGCCCATCGATCAAAGCCGCGCACGCGGCGCTGACCTGCGGAGGCGGACAGACGGACGCGGCCCGCGCGGCCGGGACGCTGCCAAGCAAAAAGGCGGCGGCGCAGAATGCCGCCGCCGCTTTGCGCAGTCTGTGCTTATACGAATCGAGCATATCCATCACCCTGGCATAAGCTTTTGCAGGGTGCGTGGGTTTTATGCCTCTTCGGCTGCTTTTTCCGCCTCTTTCGCGGCTTTCTTTTCGGCAAAATAGGCTTCGCCCTTTTCCAGCAGGTCGGGCAGCAGCTCGATCAGCCGGTCGACCGACGTGGACGCGGGCTCCGCGACCGGGAGCATCCGCACATTTTCGCCGCGGATGACCAGAAACGCCACCGGCGTGATCTTGATCCCGGCGCCGGCGCCGCCGCCGAAGGGATTGTCGCGGTTCGCGGGCATGTTTTTCATGGCGAAATCGCTGCCGCCGCCGCCATAGCCGATGGAGACCTTCGTCACGGGGATGATGGTCACGCCGCCGGGCGTCGTGATGGGATCGCCGACGACGGTATTGACGTCGATCATATCCCGGATCTTGCTCATGGAGTTGGTCATCATATCAGACAGAGGATGATTCATGGAGTTACACCGCCTTTTTTCGTTGATTCAATATCTTCAGGAACCGCACGCCGGCATGCAGCGCCAGCGCGAGGGAACGCCCGATGGTGATCGTGGTGATCAGGCGCGCGTCGACTTTCATACTGGTCTCATTATAGTCGAGCGCGGGCTGAATGTCACGTTTTTTTATGACGAAGAGCCGGTCCAGCGCGGGCGTGATCGCGCCGATCGCGGCCCAGGCCCGGCCGTAGCGCATGGCGGCCGCCGCCGGATCATCGCTGCCGCCGATGCAGACATGGAGCGTCAGCTCCTCCACACGGAGCTTGCGGCGCAGATCGCCGAGCGTCTGGACGCCGAGGTCCAGCAGCTCCAGAATGCCGTCCACGCCGCCGGAGAGCAGCGGGTTGGGCTTTTTCTCCCCTGCCGGTTTCTCCGGCGCGGGCTTTTTTTGCTTTGGAGCAGCCTTTTTGGCTGGTTTTTTCTTCTTTTTCGGTTTTTGCGGCAGGAGCTGCAGGCGAAACAGCCAGATCTTCACCGCCAGCCGGATGCCGCCCTCGCCGTAGGCGGCGTCAACGCCCACGGGGATGCAGCCGATCAGCAGCAGCACAGCCAGGATCACGGCCAGCGTCATCCACCACGTCCAGGTCATAGCGGGATCTCCTGCTGCGCAGGCAGCTGGTCTTCCGTCTGCGGCGCATCCGGCTTCTGCTCGATCGGGTCGATCTGCGACGGGTCTACGTGGAGATCGACCTTCTCGATCTGCGGCAGGTCCGCGAGGGATTCCAGGCCGAACACGCGCAGGAAGTCCGGCGTCGTCTCATAGACGATGGGGCGGCCGGGCACGTTGAGCCTGCCGCACTCGCGGATGAGCTTTTTGGTCACGAGCGCGCTGACGCAGTAGGCGCTGTCGACGCCGCGGATCTGCTCGACCAGCGCCTTGGTCGCGGGCTGGTAGTAGGCGATGACCGTCAGCGTCTCGAGCTGCGAGGGCGAGAGCTTGGGCGGCTTGCGGGTCTCAAGCGTTTTTGTCACATATTCCGCCATCTCGGGCGATGAGCACATCTGATAGGCGTTTTCCAGCCGCACGATGCGGATGCCGCTGCGGGTATAGCTCAGCTCGTCCATCAGGGCCTTGCAGGCCGCGTGGATCTCATCTTCGTCGTGCTCGAGCGTCTGGCTCAGGCGCTTGGCATCGACCGGCTCGCCCGCGGCGAACAGGACGGCCATCAGGGCCCGCTGTAAATCGTTCTGCTCCAAGGTTTGCCTCCTGTCAGGAAATATCCGTCTGCACGTCCGCATCCGGCGTTTTCAGATACGTGACCGACGGTTCGCCGTTCTCGTCCTCGCCCACGGATACGGACCGCAGGCGGCACAGCTCCAGCACGGCGAGGAAGGTCGCCACGATCTCCGAGCGGCTGCGGCTGCCCTTGAACAGGGCGAGAAAGCGCATCACGCCGTGGGAGATCAGGCGGCTGATGACCTGTTTGGCCTTCTGGGTGACGGGATAGGGCTCCGTGCCGACGATGCCGGCAAAGTTGCTCACCGGCGGCGGCAGACGCCGCTCCGTCCGGTCCTGCATGGCGGCGAGGGCCGCGGTGAGGTCGGCGCGGTCATGCCGGTAGCGGTAGGTCTGGTCCGGCTGATAGGGCTCCGGGCCCTTGGTAAACAGGCCGAGGCCCAGCTCATTGCGCGTGCCCAGCTGCTTTGCGGCCTTCTGGATCTGCTGATAGGCGTCCTGCCGCTGCCGCTTCTGCAGGGATTCGACGAGCTTGTCCATCTCGCTCTGTGCCTCTTCCTGCTCGGCTTTGGACAGGAGCATGCGCGTCTTGATGTACATGAGGTAGGACGCCATGGCGATGAACTCGCTGGCGATCTCCATATCCATCCGCTTCATTTCATCCAGATAGGCCAGATACTGCTCCAGAATGGCAGAGATCTGGATATCCTGGATCTCTATTTTATTTTTGCTCAGCAGCAGGAGAATGACGTCCAGAGGGCCGTCAAAATCCTCCAGCGTCTCGCCCTTCGCGTGTACGACGCTGCCGAGGTGGTATCGCGGTTCATCCATGCAGTAAGAACTCCCAAAGTAAACTCAGCGCAGCGCAAGCAGCAGCTGCACCGGCCAGGTGCCGATGGCTTCCAGTCCGTTCAGAAGTCCGTCGCGCAAAAATTCCAACGGCACATCCAGAACGCCGGTCAGCAGCAGGAGCATCAGAAGCGCCATGCCGTAGCGCTCATAGCGCATCAGCCAGTCATACGCCCGGTCGGACAGGCAGGAAAACAACACCTTCGATCCGTCGAGCGGCGGGATCGGAAAGACGTTGAACACGGCAAGACCGGCCGAGATGATCTCTACATAGTAGAAAAACAGGGCCAGCGCATACACGGCCATAGAGCCGGAGACGTAGTACCATACGGAGCACAGGCCGCGCAGCAGCACGGCCAGATACGCCAGCAGCACGTTGGATACCGGGCCTGCCGCAGCGGTCAGGGCCATGTCGCGCTTCGGGTGTTTGAAGTTGCGCATATCGACCGGCACGGGCTTCGCCCAGCCGAAGCGGAACAGCGCCATCATCAAAAGGCCGCCGATATCGACGTGCCGCAGCGGATTGAGCGTCAGCCGCCCGGCGCGTTTGGCCGTCGGGTCGCCGAGGCGGTAAGCCGCGAGGCCGTGGCAGGTCTCATGAAAGGTGATGCACAGCAGCGACGCCGCCACCAGCAGCGCCGTCTGCCAGACGCCGTCAAACTGCAGCTGCCTGAGCCACGAAACAAATCCGTCCAAATTTCTGTCCCACCTGTGTGTCCATATATTTTATGTATTCTATCACAGTTTTTCCCGCTTGACAAGGAAGTTCTGTCATCCGGGCGGCAGACGAAAAGCCGGCAGCGCGGCCGATTGACTTTCCGCGTCCCGTCTGGTATCTTAATAGTATCTTAACGCGTGTTTTCATACGCAGTTTCGCATTGCGGCGCAGGAGGTCTGATATGTCCGCTTACACCAAGCAAGCCATCAAAAACTCGTTTCTGAAGCTCCTGAATGAGCGTCCGCTCAGTCAGGTCACTGTCAAGGCCATCGTGGAGGACTGTGGGATCAACCGCAACACGTTCTACTACCACTTTGCCGATATCCCCTCCCTTGCGACCGAGATCATCACCGAACGAGCGGACAGCATTGTGCGGGAATACGCCAATCCGGAATCCCCGGCAGCCTGCCTGCATGCCGCCGTCCAGTTCATGACGGAAAACCGGCGGGCCGTTATGCATATGTACCGCTCGATCAGCCACGACACCGTCGCGTTCTATCTGATGCAGATCTGCCGCCACACAGTCGAGGCCTACGCGGCGGCCGCCTACGGCGATCTGCCGATCAGCAAGGAGGATCAGGATATCCTGATCCGTTTCTGGCAGTGCGAATGCTATGGCCAGATCGTTGAGTGGCTGTCGAACGATATGCGCTATGATATCCAGGCGCAGTTCGACCGGCTGTGTACGCTCTACCGCGGCGGCTTCGACGCGCTGGTCACGCAGAGCCTTGGCATGGCGTCCCACTGAACGGCATACAGGCATTCGGCTCCGATTGCCCGTTTTCTTTTTACGCCGTGTGCGGTTATGATAGAAGGGAATAACATTATGGAGGTTGCGATATGGACACAAGCTTCATTCTTTCGTGTGAGTCCACCATCGATCTGCCCTATTCCTACTGCGAAGCGCGCGGGATCCCCGTGCTGTTCTACTCCTATCAGGTCGACGGCGTCAGCTATGAGGACGATATGGGCCGCGACCCGGCGGCGCTGCCGCGATTCTACGGCTTTCTGGACGAGGGAAAGCTGCCGACCACCGCGCAGCTGAACGAATTCCAGTATGAATCCTTCTTCGATGCGCTGCTGCAGCAGGGCGACGTGCTGCACATCGCGTTCGGCTCCGGCATGACCGCCTCTGTGCAGAACGCCATGCTGGCCGCCGAGAGCCTGCGGGAAAAATACCCGGAGCGGAAGCTCGTCGTGATCGACTCGCTCTGCTCGTCCTCCGGCTACGGCCTGCTGGTCGACGGCGCAGCCGATCTGCACGACGCCGGAAAGAGCATGGACGAGATCGCCGACTGGACGATGGCCATGCGGCAGAACGTACACCATCAGTTCTACTCCACGGAGCTCAAATTCTACCGCCGCAGCGGACGTATGTCCGGCGCGACCGCCGCGATCGGTACGGTGCTCGGCATCTGCCCGATCATGCGGCTGGACGACAAGGGCCGCATCATCGCCTACGATAAGGTCCGCGGCAAGAAAAACGCCGTCGCCCGCACTGTCGAGACCATGAAGCGCCACGCGCAGGGCGGCGTAGATTACGCCGGCAAGGCCTTCATCTGCCACTCCAACTGCCTGTCGGACGCGCTGGCGACCAAGGCCGCCGTGGAGGCCGCCTTCCCGCATCTGGACGGTGAGGTCCGCATCTGCGACATCGGCACGATCGTCGCCTCCCACTCCGGCCCCGGGACCGTCGCCGTCTTCTTCTTCGGCGACGCCCGCGCCCCAGAAGGCGACCCTGTCTGAGCCTATAAAAGCCTTTCCCCCGCGGGAAAGGCTTTTTTCCGAAAAAGCTGTTGCCAAACGGGGGGTTTTGTGCTAAAATGCATCTGATATCTGGAAAAGCGAGGAACGGGCTGTCCTGATTTCCAAGGGAACTGTGATCGAGGTTCCCAAGACCGGCTGCAGAGAGGACGGGGTGCTGAGAGCCGTCTGCCGGCGGAGATTTGGGGCTTTCTCTCGGGAGCTGCCGTCTGAACGGGTCTTCCCTACTAGGACGCGCCGGCATGGCCGCCGTTACCGGGCCAAAAGCAGCGCAGATTTTCTGCGAACAGCGGGTGGTACCGCGGAAGCCTGGTCTTTCGTCCCCTATCAGGACGGAGGGCTTTATTTTTTTGTATTATGACGAAAAGGAGCATTCGTTTATGAAAGAACAACTGGAAAAGATCCGGCAGGAAGCGCTCGGCGCGCTGGACGGCGTCAAGGACGCCGGTGAGCTGGACGCGCTGCGCGTGCGGTTCCTCGGCAAGAAGGGCGAGCTGACGGGCGTTCTGAAGATGATGGGCAAGCTGTCTGCGGAAGAGCGCCCGGTCATGGGTCAGGTCGCAAACAACGTCCGCGCGGCCATCGAGGAAAAGATCGAGACGGTCCGCACGGAGCTCAAGGAGAAGGCGCTCGAGGCCCGGCTCGAGGCCGAGGCCATCGACGTGACCATCCCCGGCACGCCCGTGCAGCTGGGCCACCGGCACCCGATGAACAAGGCGCTCGACGAGGCCAAGGATATCTTCATCTCCATGGGCTTCAAGATCCTTGACGGCCCGGAGGTCGAGCTTGCCGACTACAACTTCACCAAGCTCAACATCGCCGAGAACCACCCTTCCCGCGACCGCAGCGACACGTTCTACGTGACGGATGACGAGGAAGTCCTCCTGCGCACGCAGACGAGCCCGATGCAGATCCGCGCCATGGAGGCCATCGGCCAGCCGCCCATCCGCATTCTGGCCCCCGGCCGCGTGTACCGCAAGGACGAGGTCGACGCGACGCACTCGCCGATGTTCCACCAGATCGAAGGTCTGGTCATCGACAAGGGCATCACGATGGCGGACCTCAAGGGCACGCTTGAGACGCTCATCAAGGCCATGTACGGTCAGGACTCCGTCGTCCGCTTCCGCCCGCACCACTTCCCGTTCACCGAGCCGAGCTGCGAGGTCGACGTGCAGTGCTTCAACTGCCGCGGCAAGGGCTGCCCGACCTGCAAGGGTGAGGGCTGGATCGAGCTGCTGGGCGCCGGTATGGTGCACCCGAAGGTGCTGGCCGGCTGCGGCATCGATCCGGAGATCTATTCCGGCTTTGCCTTCGGCATCGGTCTGGAGCGTATGGCCATGCGCCGGTTCAAGATCAGCGACATGCGCATGATCTTCGAGAACGACATCCGCTTCCTGTCTCAGTTCTAAGGAGGGTATGACATGAATATTTCAAGAAAATGGCTCCGCGAATTCGTTGACATCACGTCTACGGATAAAGAATATGACTCTGTCATGACCCTCGCCGGTCAGAAGGTCGAGACGACCGAGCGCATGGACGCCGAGATCAAGAACGTTGTCGTCGGCAAGGTCCTTTCGATGAAGAAGCACGAAAATTCCGATCATATGTGGGTCTGCATGGTCGACTGCGGCGCGGGCGAGCCTGTGCAGATCGTCACCGGCGCGCAGAACGTGCACGAGGGCGATCTCGTCCCGGTCGCGCAGCACAACTCGTATCTGCCCGGCGGCATCCACATCACCAAGGGCAAGCTCCGCGGCGTCGAGTCCTGCGGCATGCTGTGCTCTTACAAAGAGCTGGGCCTCACCGAGCATGACTGCCCGGAGGCGTATGCCGACGGCATCTGGATCCTGAACGACGAGGGCTGCACGGTCGGCGAAGACATGAACATCGTCATCGGCAACGACGACTCCATCGTGGAATTCGAGATCACCAACAACCGCCCGGACTGCTACTCACTCATCGGTCTGGCGCGTGAGACCGCCGCGGCGTTCAACGTGCCGATGAAGCACCATGAGCCGGTCGTCAAGGGCGGCGCAGAGGGAGATCTGGGCGAGCTGCTGGACGTTGACGTGCAGGCGGACGATCTGTGCCCGCGCTACACGGCACGTATGGTCCGCAACGTCAAGATCGCACCCAGCCCCAAGTGGATGCGCCAGCGGCTGCGTTCGGCCGGTATCCGCCCGATCAACAACATCGTCGATATCACCAACTATGTCATGGTCGAGTACGGCCAGCCGATGCACGCGTTCGACTACCGCTACGTAAAGGGCGGCAAGATCGTCGTCCGCCGCGCGGGCGAGGACAAGACGCTCACCACGCTTGACGGCAATGTGCGCGCGCTCCAGCCCGATATGCTTGTCATCGCGGACGAGACCAAGCCGGTCGGTCTGGCGGGCGTCATGGGCGGCGAAAACAGTGAGATTGTGGACGATACGGTCGACGTGGTCTTCGAATCCGCCAACTTCCTCGGCTCCTCCATCCGCAAGACGGCGCTGGCGCTCGGCATGCGCACGGACGCCTCGGCCAAGTTTGAAAAGGACATTGACCCGATGCTGACTGTCCCGGCTGTCAACCGCGCGTGTGAGCTGGTCGAGATGCTGGGCGCGGGCGAGGTCATGGACGGCATGATCGACGTGCTGAACTATGTCCCGCAGCCTGTCACGGTCAAGCTCGAGCCGGAGCGCATCAACGCCCTGCTCGGCACCGACATCCCTGAGGCGGATATGATCGAGTATCTGCGCCGCGAGGAAGTGCCGGTCGTGGACGGCATGATCCAGGTCCCGTCGTGGCGGCCGGATCTGCGCGTCATGGCAGATATTGCAGAGGAAGTCGCCCGCTATTACGGCTACAACAACATCGAGACCACGCTGATGCGCGGCGCGACCACCATGGGCGGCTATTCGGATGCGCAGAAGCTCGAAAACGCTGCAGGCGCGGCGGCCAGAGCGATGGGCTACAGCGAGATCATCACCTACTCCTTCGTCTCCCCCGCTTCGTTCGACGCCATCCGCATCCCGGCTGACAGCCCGCTGCGCAAGACCGTCAAGCTCGTGAACCCCCTGGGCGAAGATACCTCCATCATGCGCACGGTCATCCTGCCCAGCATGCTGGATATCCTCTCCCGCAACTTCGCGTTCAAGAACAAGGGCGTGAAGCTCTATGAGATCGGCAAGATCTATCTGCCGAAGGACGGCGAAAAGCTGCCCGACGAGCCCAAGCGCATGATCTTCGGCACCTACGGCGAGCATGAGAACTTCTTCACGCTCAAGGGCGAGATCGACGCGATCCTCGACCAGCTGAACGTGCATCCGGCTACCTATATCGCCGACACCAAGAACCCGAGCTATCATCCCGGCCGCTGCGCCGACATCGTGATCGACGGCAAGAAGATGGGCGTCATCGGCCAGATCCACCCGCTGGTCGCCGAGACCTACGGCATCGGCGGCGAGGTCTACGTTGCGGAGCTCGACTTTACGGGCCTGCAGGCCGTTCTTGCGCCGGAGCGCGTGTTCCACAGCCTGCCGAAGTTCCCGACGGTCAGCCGCGATCTGGCGCTGGTCTGCGAGGAATCGATGACGGTCGGCATGCTCGAAGCCTGCATTAAGAAGGCCGGCGGCAAGCTGCTGCGCTCGGTCCAGCTGTTCGACATCTACCGCGGCCCCGGCATTGCCCCGGGCAAGAAGAGCATCGCCTTCAGTCTTGAGCTGCGCGCGGACGACCGCACGCTCACCGACGAGGACACCACCGGCGTGATGAACGCGGTACTCGAAAAGCTCAAAAACGACCTCGGCGTTTCGCTGCGCTGAGTTTTATGCGAAAAAGGACGTGCCCGATGGGCACGTCCTTTTTGTCGGCCGGACGCTAAATCTTGTGCTTTTGGGGAAATTGTAACACAAATGAAATGTTGGACGCATTTACAAACCGGGCACAATATATTATGATAGTGGCACAAGCTCAAAAGAAGGAGGCTAACCGTTATGAATGACAACACCATCAAATTTGTGGTACCGGAGGACAGCAGTGAGGAAATGAAAACGATCCTGACCGCGGTATATGGCGCACTCAGCGAAAAAGGCTATAACCCCATCAACCAGATCGTCGGTTATCTCCTGTCTGAGGACCCCACTTACATCACAAATTACAACAATGCCCGCAGCCTGATCTGCAAGCTCGACCGCGATGAGCTGCTGCAGGAGCTCGTGAAGCATTACCTGTTTTCATAAGGCAAGCGACAAGACCTGCCAGTGAGGCTCTCACAGGCAGGTTTTCTTCATGCAAAGACGGCGGGTATCCGGCTTTCGTGCCGGATACCCGCCGATTTTTTCTGTTTTTTGTTTACTGCAGGCCCTTGCCGGACTTGACTTTGTCGAACTCCTCCGTGATCTGTGCGTCGGGCTCTGCCGTGCAGAGGGAGACGACGACGATCACGAGGACGCTGAAGATGAATGCGGGCAGCAGCTCATAGATGCCGAACATGCCGCCGAGGGGCTTCAGAACCAGCTTCCAGAAGAAGACCATCGCGCCGCCCGCGACCATGCCGGCGATTGCGCCCTGATAGGTCGTGCGTTTCCAGAACAGGCTCAGCAGCATCAGCGGGCCGAAGGCCGCGCCGAAGCCGGCCCAGGCAAACGAGGTGATGCCGAAGATGGTGGAGTTGGAGTTCCACGCGATCGCCATGGCGACGATGGTGATGATGACGAGCGTGATGCGCGAGCACCACATGACCTGCTTTTCGGTGGCGTCCTTCTTGAATACGCCGCGGTAGAGGTTCTGGCTGACGGCGCTGGCCGAGATCAGCAGATAGGAATCAGAGGACGAGATGGCCGCGGCCAGGACGCCCGCGCAGGCAAAGCCCGCGAGGATGGGCGGCAGATAGGACGTTGCAGCGTCGATGAAGATGTTCTCCGCGTCGTTGTTGGAGAGGTAATCGAGCCCCGCGACACTGCGGCCGACGACGCCGATGAACACGGCGGCGGCCATGGAGATGACGACCCAGATGATCGCCACGCGGCGGGAGCGGCCCAGCTCATGCTCCGAACGGATGCCCATGAACCGGAGCAGGACCTGCGGCATGCCGAAGTAGCCAAGGCCCCAGGCCAGGCAGGACGCGATGGACAGCACGCCGTATGGCTTGCTGGCGCCGAAAACATTGACCTCCGTGGTTGACGGGGTGGCCGTGCGGACCATGGAGAAGAAGCCGTCGATGTTCTTCGCGTTATTGATGACCGTATGCAGTCCGCCTGCGGACACGACGGACAGGACGAGGATCAGCACGAGGACCGTCACCATCACGACGCCCTGCATGAAATCGGACGCGCTCTCGGCCAGATACCCGCCGAGGAAAGTATAGGCCAGCACGAACACGGCCGCGACGATCATCATGCCGCCGTAGGAGAAGCCGAAGAGGTTCGCAAACAGCTTGCCGCAGGTCGACAGGCACTGGGCCGCGTAGACGCTGAAGAAGATGATGATGATCAGCGAGCAGATCGTCATGATGATCTTTTTCTTCTCATGGAAGCGGTTCGAGAAGAAATCCGGGAGCGTGAAAGCGTCCACGGCGATCGAATAGCGGCGCAGCCGCTTGGAGACGATCAGGAAGTTGAGATATGTGCCGATGGCAAGGCCGATGCAGGTCCAGCCCGCGTCGGCAAGCCCCGTCCAATACGCGAGGCCGGGCAGGCCCATCAGCAGATAGCCGGACATATCCGAGGCCTCCGCGCTGAATGCCGTGACCCACGGGCCGAGGCTGCGGCCGCCGAGGAAATAGGACTCCGCGTCCTTGTTCGCCCGTCCGGCAAAATAGATACCGATCCCCACGACTGCGGCCATATACAGGACCATGGCCAGCAGATGCTGCAAATTTGCTCCGCTCATACTGTTTCTCCTTTTTCTCTCCCCTTGACACATTACGTTTTATCATGTATAATATCAAGGAATCGCATAACATGCGCGTATGATATCACGTTAAAGTGAAAAATGCAAGAGGAAATTTTCCATGGATACGAAGAAATATGAGGTACTGGAGAAAACGGTCGAGCTGTCGTCGCTGACGAAGGCTGCGCAGGAGCTCGGGCTGACGCAGTCGGGCGTCAGCCATATGCTCGCCGCCATCGAGGCGGAGCTGCAGCTGCCGCTGCTCAAGCGCACGCGGACCGGCGCGCGGCTCACGCCCGAGGGCGAGCAGATGATGCCCTACATCCATGAAATCGTGCGGCAGGAAAAGCTGCTGCGGCAGGCGGCGGCCGCGCTCCACACGCTCGTCACCGGCAAGATCCGCATCGGCACGTTCACGAGCGTCGCCACGCACTGGCTGCCGGCGATGATGATGCAGTTCCAGCAGGCGTATCCGCAGGTGGATTTTCAGCTGTTCAACGGCGATTACCACGATATCGACACCTGGCTCGGCGCAGGGAGCGTCGATCTGGCGTTCACGACGCTCCCTGCCCGCCCCGGCTGCAGCTGTGTGCCTTTATATGAGGATGCGCTGGCCGCGGTCCTGCCCAAGGGGCATCCGCTGGCCGCAGGTCCGGTCTGCCCGGTGGAGGAGCTGGCAAAGGAGCCGTTCATCTCGCTGCTGGAATCCTCCAACCACGATGTGCGGCGCGCGTTCCGCGCGCTGAGCGTCAGGCCGAACATCCGCTTTGAGACAAAGGACGACTACGCCGTCATCGCCATGGTCCGGCAGGGGCTGGGCGTGAGCATCATGCCGTCGCTGCTGCTGCGCGGCAACACGGACGGCGTGGAGATCCGCTCGATCGATCCGCCAGCCAGCCGCACGATCGCGCTGGCCGCCGCCTCCGATGCGCAAGGCCCGGCCGCCAGCCGGTTTGCGGAATTCGCCGTCAAATGGGTCAGGGAAAACACATAAAAAACGCGCCCGGAGGTTTTGAACCGTCCGGGCGCGTTTTTTGTTGGGGTGTATCTGAAAACTGACGATGTGACCGGCAGCGAGGAATTTTCGCGCTGGGCAAGACATTTTTTCGCAGGAATACTGACGTATTTCAAGGAAAAATGACGCAGCACAGCGTGGAAAGGCCCGCTGTCCGGGTGCGTTGGCAGTTTTCAGAGACACCCTAGATCAGGCGTTTTCCGCCAGCTTTTCGCGTGCCTGCTTCAGCGCGGTCGCCAGCTGGTCGGGACAGGAGGTCTCTTTCATGCCGCAGTGGATGCCGTCCAGCCGCTCAATGACGGTATCGATGTCCATCCCCTCGACAAGCTTGGAGATCCCCTGCAGGTTGCCGTTGCAGCCGCCGATGAATTCGATATTCCGGACGGTCTTGCCGTCGACGTCAAACAGGATCTGCTGCGAGCAGGTGCCTCTGGTTCTGTAGGTAAAATGCATGATGGTTTCTCCTTTTATTCTGTTCGATCATTGACCGATGGTTTACGGTTCCAGTTCTCCGTCCCGGATGCGGAGCACCTTGGTGAAGCTGTCTAAAAACTCCGGGGAATAATTGTGCATGGCGACGATCAGGATGTCGCACGGCAGCTGCGCGATCTGCTTTTCCAGCTCGACGCGCGTTTTTTCGTCCAGTCCGGCAGTCGGCTCGTCCAGCATGACAAGACTGCCCTGCCGCCAGAGCGTCCGCGCAAGATCGAGCCTGCGTTCCTCGCCGCCGGAGAGCGCGTGCGCCTCCCCGCCGATCGCTGCATCCATGGACGCGCCGCGGTCGGCGTACCATTCGGAAAGACCGGCAGCGGCAAGGGTCTTTACAAGCGCTTCATCCTGCTGCGCCGTGCCGGAGAACATGGTGAGATTGTCGCGGATGGAGGCGCTGAAGACGAAGGTCTTCTGGGCCAGCAGCGTGACCTGCCGGCGGAAATCCGCGTACCGGTAGGCATGGCAGGGGCGGCCGTTGATGGTGTATTCGCCTTCCGCGCCGCACATGGCGGCCAGCACCTTCAAAAGCGTCGACTTCCCCGCCCCGCTCTCGCCGAGCAGCGCGATGCGGTCGCCCTTTTGGAGCGTCAGATCGACGTGCTTTAAAATTTCTCGTTCCCCTCTACGGCAGGAAATATCCCGGAGCGAGACGGTCTCCACACGGGTGAGCGGCTGGCTGCCCCAGCCGGACGCTTCATCTGTCGGCTCGTCCAGGAAGGCAAGCACGCGCTTACAGACCGCCGAGGCGGCGATGGTCGAGGAATAGCGTTCGCTGATGATCTGCACCGGCCCGGCGACGAGGTTCATGAGGCCCGCGAAGGTGATGAGCGCCGGAAGCGTGATGACGCCGCGCGCGACGAAAAACAGGCCGAGCACCCACGTGCCGAGCACGACCAGATTGCCGCAGCCATACGCGCCCGCGTATAGGATCCTGCGGATGCGGCGGGAGCGGAGCTTTTTCCGGTAAAGATTTTCGTTTGCTTCGTCATGGGCGCGGTTGGCACCTGAAAATGCGTTGAAAATTTTCAGCTGGAAAAATCCAGAGAAGATCTGCGTGATCGCCGTCAGATAGCCGGCCTTCGCCTGCTGCTCGTTCTCCTGATACGTCTGCAGGCGCTTTTCCGTCAGCTTGGGAAACGCGGCGGTCAGCACGCTGACGGCGATCATGATCAGGGTCATGACCGGCTGGATGGCAGCGGCCGAGGCGACCGCGAGCAGGAAGCAGCAGATCTGAAAATAGATCTCGCCCAGAGACGCGACGTAATCCTGCTGGATGGTGTCGACGTCATTCTGCACGAGAGACAGGCAGGCGCCGTCGTCTTTCTCGCTTTTCTGCATATAGCTGAGCGACTCGATCTTCCGCACGGCGTCGGCGCGGAGGTCCCGGCCGACGCGCTGGACGACGATATCGCGCGAATAGTCCAGCAGAAAGGCGAAAAACGTCTCAACGCAGAGGTAAACCAGCGTCACGAGCGCGATCTTCCACACGCGCGAGAGATCTCCCTCCATCGCGCTGTCGGCGAACAGGCCGAGCAGGAACGACATGAGGACGGACGAGACGGCCGCGAGAAGGTTGGACACAAGAAACAGCACGACAGACGTGCAGTTTCTGCGGAAATAGCGTTTCACAGTGGCCTCCCTTTCTTTCTTAGTAATACTTGATCTCCGAGCGGTGCGCCTGCAGAAGACCGTCCAGATATTGCTCGACGTATTCGGTCATCTGCTCCGGCGGGTTCACCTTTGTAAATTCCAGCCCGTGCTGCTGGCAGTATTCCTGCCCGAGCGTATCGCGCAGTCTTTGCCGCAGCATCACGCGGGGAAGCTGCTCCGCGACCGTGTCAAAATACTGCTCGGTGGTGATCCCCATTTTCGTGCAGTAATCATCGATGTAGCTTCGCACTTCCTCGTATTCTTCGTAGTTTTTCCGCTGGCCGGCCAGCTCCGCGTCCACCTCTTCCTGCGTAACGGACAGGCCGCGCTGTTCCGCCTCATCGAGCATGATGAGGTTCAGCAGGATCTGATCCAGCGCGTCCGCGTCGCTGACGGTTTTGTCTCCTGTGACATTGATCTGGTTCTGCTTTTCATACGCGACCAAGCTCTCGTGGATCTGCGTGTCCTTGTAGGACGCGACGATCGGGTCGTCCGACGTCTGCTTCTGACAGGCCGTCAGGAAAAGCAGAAGAATACACAGCACAGGTATCATTCGTGATTTCATGGCGTTCTCCTTTCATCATTCGGTCAGGTCGCAGAGGGTTGCGTTTACATAATCCGTGAGCTGCATGGGGTCGAGCAGGACCTGGCAGCCGCGGCAGCCGGCGGAAACGCCGATCTCGTCGTAGAGCTGGGCGGTCTCGTCGATGAAGGTGGGGAACTGCTTTTTCATGCCGATGGGGCTGCAGCCGCCGCGGATATAGCCGGTCGTGGCCAGCAGGTCCTTGACGTGGATGAGCTCGATCTTTTTGTCGTGCGCGGCCTTCGCCGCCTTTTTGAGGTCCAGCTCGCAGCAGACCGGGATACAGAACACCGCGTATCCGCCGCGCTCGCCCTTCGCCACCAGCGTTTTGAAGATCTGCTCCGGCGGCATGCCGATGCCCTCGGCCGCATGCATGCCGTTGAGGTCATTTTCGTCGACTGCGTATTCTTTCGCCCGGTACGGGATCTTCGCTGCGTCCAGCAGGCGCATCACATTGGTTTTTGTCATTTGAAGCACCTCTTTCCCCGCCATTATACCTGATTTCCAGCCTTCTGGCAAGGAGCAAAACCCACACGCATGATTTGAAAAAAAGCGCTCAAACTATCTACATCTTACAGACAGGAGCACGGAACATGGGCGAAGCGAAAAAAGAAGAACAGGCGCGGCAGGAGCTGGTCGATCTCGGCGCGTCCACCACGAAGACCTCCCGCGGGACGATCTACACGCTGACGATCATCGGCCAGATCGAGGGCCATCAGGCGCTGCCGGAAAACATCAAGACGACCAAGTATGAGCACGTCATTCCCCTGCTCGCGGCCGTGGAGGAAAGCGAGGACATCGACGGTCTGCTGCTGCTTCTGAACACGGTCGGCGGGGACATCGAGGCGGGACTCGCCATTGCGGAGCTGATCGCGGGGATGAAGAAGCCGACGGTCTCGCTCGTGCTCGGCGGCGGGCATTCCATCGGCATCCCGCTGGCCGTATCGGCGCGCAAAAGTTTGATCGTGCCCACGGCCAGCATGACCGTGCATCCGGTGCGGATGACGGGGCTGGTCGTCGGTGCGCCGCAGACGTACCAGTATTTCAACCAGATCCAGGACCAGATCGTGAATTTCGTGACAAAAAATTCGCATATTTCCCGTGAAGATTTTCTGCGCTATATGATGGCGACCGACGAGATCGCGACGGACGTCGGCACGGTCTTATACGGCGAAGAGGCCGTATCCTCAGGGCTGATGGACGCGATCGGCTCGCTCTCCGACGCCCTGAACCTGCTGCACCGGCAAATTGACCGGCAGAAGAAGCGCGGCAGGGGCTGAAAATCAAGACTTTCGCCGCATTGACAGGCGGCCCGGGATGTGCTAAAATGCGGGCGATGCGAGCGGTGGAGTCTGTCATAGGCGCTGGAAAGCGTCCTATTCGCATCGGAGCGCATGCAGCTTTTCGGCAGAACCATGTGGTTCTGCCGTTTTTTATTGTTCTGAATCATGGAAAGAAGGCATTTATCATGAGAAAAACGAAGATCGTCTGTACCATCGGCCCGGCCAGCAGCTCGGAGGAAGTCTTTGCAGAGATGTGCAAGGCAGGACTCAACGTCGCGCGGCTCAATTTTTCGCACGGCACACACGAGGAGCATCAGCAGAAATTTGACATGATCCATAAGGTCCGCAAGGCGCTCGGCCTGCCCATCGCCATCATGCTCGACACCAAGGGGCCAGAATACCGCATCTGTACCTTCAAAAACAAAAAGATCCTGCTCCAGGACGGCGACGCCTTTACCTTCACGACCCGGCAGGTCGAGGGCGACGGGACGATTGTCGGCGTCAGCTATGCGGGGCTGGCGAACGATCTTTCGGTCGGCGATACGGTATTGGTCAACAACGGACTCGTGATCTTCACGGTCGAGCGCATTGAGGGCACGGAGATCCACTGTCGTGTCGTAGTCGGCGGCGAGCTGTCTGACCGCAAGAGCATGTCCTTCCCGCACAAGGTGCTCGAGCAGGTCTATCTCAGCGAGCAGGACAAGGACGATCTGCTGTTCGGCATCCGGAACGGGATCGATTTCGTCGCAGCGTCGTTCGTCTCGCGGCGGCAGGATGTGCTGGATGTGCGGAACTTCCTCGACGCGAACGGCGGGCAGGACATCGAGATCATTGCCAAGATCGAGAACCAGACGGGCATCGACAATGTGGAGGAGATCTGCGAGGTCTGTTCCGGCATCATGATCGGCCGCGGAGACTTGGGCGTGGAGGTGCCGTTTGCGGAGCTTCCGGCCATCCAGAAATACCTCATCACCAAGTGCCGCCTGCTCGGCAAGCGGGTCATCACGGCCACGGAAATGCTCGAATCCATGATCCACAACCCGCGCCCGACCCGTGCGGAGATCTCCGACGTGGCCAACGCCGTCTATGACGGCACGAGCGCGGTCATGCTCTCCGGCGAGTCCGCCGCGGGCAAGTACCCGGTCAAGACCGTGCAGACCATGGCCGAGATCGTGGAGGAGACGGAAAAGCACATCGACTACGAGACGCTGTTCCGCAAGGAGGAGTTCCAGATCAAGAACATGGTCGACGCCATCTCGCACGCGACGTGCTGCATGGCCTGCGACATTGGCGCAAAGACGATCGTGGTCAGCTCGCTCTCCGGCGCGACGGTCCGGATGGTCTCGCGCTTCCGCGTGCCGGTCGACATCGTCGGCATGGCGACGAACGAGCGCGTGTGGTACCGGCTCGCGCTCTCCTGGGGCGTCCAGCCGATCTTGTGCGAGGAGACGTTTACCTCGACCGACGTGCTGTTCTACAACGCCCTGCACGCAGCCAAGAAGGCCATGCACCTGCACAAGGGCGACAACATCGTCATGACTGCCGGCAACACCAACGGTGCTTCCGGCAACACGAACCTCATCAAGGTCGAAACGATCTGATAACCAGCGAAGCCCCCGCCGGGTATCCCGGCGGGGGCGTTTTTCTGTATGAGATCCCGGGGTGCTTCTCCCCTGTTTTACAGCGGCTCGAGCAGGCAGACAGCGTGGGCGGCGATGCCTTCGCCGGAGCCGGTGAAGCCGAGATGCTCCTCCGTCGTCGCCTTGACGCTGACGTTCTGCAGCTCCGTCCGCAGGGCGGCGGCGAGATTCTGCCGCATCTGATTGATGTACGGCGCGAGCTTCGGCCGCTGGGTGATGACGGTCACGTCGAGATTGCCGAGGCGGTAGCCGGCCTCTGTGAGCCGCCGGTCGACCTCGCGCAGCAGGGCGATGCTGTCCGCGCCGAGATAGCGGTCGTCGGTGTCCGGAAAGAGCTTGCCGATGTCCCCCATCGCGGCCGCGCCGAGCAGCGCGTCCATGACGGCGTGGGTCAGCACGTCCGCGTCCGAGTGGCCGTCGAGCCCCTTTTCAAACGGGATGCGGACGCCGCCGAGGATCAGAGACCGTCCCTCCACGAGCCTGTGGACGTCGTAGCCGTGGCCGATCCTCATGCTTCGGCCCTCCTGCGCAGGATGAGCGCGGCGAGCTCAAGGTCGAGCGGCGTGGTGATCTTGAGGTTTTCCTCGTCGCCGTCGGTCAGCTGCACGGGCATGCCGAGCGCTTCTACGGCGCTGCAGTCGTCCGTGACGGCGAGGCCCTGCGTCTTTGCATTCTGCAGCGCGGCGGCGAGCAGATCGCGGTCAAAGACCTGCGGGGTCTGCACGGCGTAGAGCGTGCTGCGGTCCGGCGTGGCGTCGACCGCACCGTCAGTCGAGACCTTGATGGTGTCCTTGACGCGCACAGCGGGCGCTGCGGCGGCGAATTTCTTTGCCTTGACGACGGCGGCGCGGATGACTTCGTCGGTCACAAGAGGCCGTGCGCCGTCGTGGACGGCAACGAGCTGCGCCTTGTCCGACACGGCGGCAAGGCCCGCCATGACGGAGTCCGTCCGCGTTTCGCCGCCTGCGACGACCATGCGCATCTTGCCGTAGGCCGCGAGGTAGCGGCTGACCTTTTCCATCAGGTCCTTCTGCGTGACGACGACGATCTCGTCGATCAGGCTGCAGCGGTCGAACGCGTCGACGGTCCGGCAGATCACCGGCAGCTTTTCCAGCACCGTCAGGATCTTATTGGTCCCGCCCATGCGCGACGACGAACCCGCCGCAACGATGACGGCCGCGCAGTAGGGCCGCCCCAGCTTTTCCCGGATCGCAAGGCCCTTGCGGAGCCCTTCGCTGAACTTCATATCTCTTGTCTCCTGTGTCTCCTGTGTTACAGTGCCTGCACGAGCCGCTTATAGGTCTCGCCGCGCACCATGAAATTTTTGAACTGGTCGAAGGCCGCGCACGCGGGCGAAAGCGTGACGATATCGCCGGGCACGCTGTGCGCCTGCGCAAGCTGCACGGCCTCGGCAAGCGTGGCCGCGTGCAGGATCTCCGGCTGGCCCGGCTGATGTTCCGGGGCAGCGCAGACGGCCGCTTCGATCTTCTCCGCCGTCGCGCCGCAGAGGATGAGCAGGCGGACATGCCCGCAGATCTCCGGCCCAAGGGCGTCGAACGGGATCTTCTTATCGTAGCCGCCCGCGATCAGCACGAGCTTCTGGTGGAACGAGTGCAGACCTGCGATGGTCCGCGACGGGCTGGAGGCGATGGAGTCGTTATAATATTTGACGCCGTCCTTTTCCCGGACGAACTCGATGCGGTGCTCGACGCCCGCGAAGCTGCGGGCCACGGCGTCGATATCCTCGTCAGTGGCCAGACCCTCGACCGCGCAGGCGGCGGCCATATAGTTTTCGATGTTGTGGACGCCGGGGATGCGGATATCGGCGGCGTCCATGATCGGCCTGCCGTCCCGGAAGATCGTCCCGTCCTCCAGATAAACGCCGTGCGCGGGTCTTGCCTGCCGGGAGAAGAACTCCACGGCGCCGGGAGCGTCCGCGGCGAAGGCGCGGGTGATATCGTTGTCGTAGTTCAGGACGACCTTGCCGGACGCGTCCTGATGTGCAAAGACGTTTTTCTTGGCCTGGACGTATTCGGCCATATCCTTATGCACGTCGAGGTGGTTGGGCGCGACGTTCGTCACGACGGCGATATCTGCCGAGCGCTCCATCGACATGAGCTGGAAGGAGCTGAGCTCCACGACAGCCAGATCCGTCGGCGTCATCTCCGCCGCCTGCGGCAGCAGAGGCGCGCCGATGTTGCCGCCGATCCAGACGCGATGCCCGGCGTGCTCGAGGATCTTTGCGATGAGCGTGGTGGTGGTGGTCTTGCCGTCGGAGCCGGTCACGGCGATGATGCGGCAGGGACAGACCTCAAAAAACGCCTCCATCTCGCTGGTGATCTCCGCCCCGGCGGTACGCAGCCGGCGAAGCGCAGGGATCTCCGGGTGCATCCCGGGCGTGCGGAAGACGACGTCCGCCCGCACATCGTCGAGATACCCCTCGCCGACGTGCAGCACCGCGCCCGCCTGTTCCAGCTCCAGCACCTCCGCGTCGAGCTTCTCCCGCGGCGTTTTGTCGCAGGCCAGCACATGGATGCCGCGCGCGAGCAGCATCCGGATGAGCGGCCGGTTGCTCACGCCGATGCCGAGAACGGCGACCTTTTTATCCGAAAGTGAATCAAAATACTGATCGACAAGATGGTTCATATCCAAAGCCTCTCTGAAAAGATTCCTGCCTGTATTATATCCGCATGGGAAAGAAATTGCAATCTGTTTGACTTTTTCCTGCAAATAAAGTACAATACATGCGCGACCGGGTCGGACAGTCGCGGGCGCAGCGCCGAAAGGCCGCGCATGAGGAAAGTCCGGGCTCCGCAGGGCAAGGATAACGGGTAACGCCCGCCCAGAGCGATCTGAGGAAAAGTGCAAC